>VTLG01010191.1_pt1 | contig 11605 bp, 4 predicted proteins | sample 4694571 | NCBI WGS metagenome assembly VTLG01 (sample SAMN12604809, study PRJNA352737) | marine metagenome | biome: ENVO:00000447; feature: ENVO:00000209|ENVO:00000569|ENVO:01000036; material: ENVO:00002151; isolation source: viral sequences binned using virsorter ... | reverse complement strand
TGGTATAACTTTAAATCACCGTCATTTCCTAAACGTATATCCTCACTGTCATTCATTTTTAAATGACCAGTAATTCTTACCCCGTCTGATAATGTCTCAAATTTCTTAACGCCTGTATGCCAAAGTGATATACCTGCATCATTTGTACATTGAAAAGTTTTTTGAATAGCACTAGTAGAAGCTTTCCAATGATTAAGTTCAAAAATACCATTAGTATATGCTGTTAAATACCATTTATCGTCAGCATCATCTCCTTCATCAGCAAAAACCTGAATTTCTGCAGCACCGCCTTCTGCACCTTGTACTTTAATACCATTATCTAAGGTTGTAAGATGCAGAACATTATTATAATAGAGACCTACTGAGCCATTAGCTTCTGCTATTATTTGATTCTCATTACCTGCTGAATTTCTTATTACAGTTGTATTACTATTAATATATAAAAGTCCTGTTCCAGATTCAGTGATTTGTGACTGGGTTCCATCATGGTAAAGCTCTAAATCATTCCCTGTACCAAACCTAATCTTTTCGTTATCTAAGAGGTCGATTGGAGTTTTCAAACCTCTGTCATCAATTTTTGTTAATGCCATAGTTATTTAGCCTCCAATGCGGCGACTTTAGTTTCTAGTGTTTCAATTTTTGTTATTGCTTCTTGTAAAGCAGCAGTGAGTAAAGGGACAAGTTTACTTTGATCTATAGATTGACCATCTATTTCTGTCTCTGAATATTGTTTAACGTCACCTATTTTTTTACCATCGGGTATAGTGTCTCCTTCGGCATAGAAACTAACAGGTGCCATAGCATCTTTTGTACCTGTAATCGCTTCTGGGACAGCAGGTGTTACTTCATGTGCAAAGAATCCATCAACGGTATTAGACTCACCAATAAAATTAAATCTATATGGTTTTAAAGTTTTTAATCTAGTAATACCATCAGATATAGCAACGTTATTTTCTTTTAACCTGTAATCAGAAGAGGTGTTATAAGAGGTAGAACTACTATCATGTGTGACGCTTCCTACTACAACACCATTATCTTTAGTAAATCTAATATCTAAAGCAGCATTTGATGTCGCGTAATTATGAAACAACATACCCGAACTGGTTGAATAATCACCGTGACCGTTGATTCTTATGCAATTCGTGTATGTATGGTTCGGATTCTGACCAACATACATACAAATAGCATTATGGTAATCATCCGTTGGTTGTTCAATTGTAAATGCTTCATCAGAACTACCAAGTGCTCTATTGACACCCATACCACCTGTCATGTATGTCCCCGTCGAGGTGGTCTCAAACTTCTTAGTGCTGTCGTAATAGAGTTCTACGGCTCCGTCACCAATACATGCAATATTCTTTTCATAAGTTCCACTACCATTCCTGCTTTCTATTGTTAGGGTTTGACTTGCTTGCCATGCTCTTAGCCTCCACTGGTCAGGTAAATCATCAGCTTCATCAGGGAAGAGATATAGATAAGCATCATTGCCTTCAGTACCATAAACTTGAACACCATTTAGATCTGTTTTAAAAGCTAAGTTACCATTGTAATATAAATCTACTGAACCATCTGCTGTTGCAAGTAGCATTGTTTCACTTACATCTTTATCATTAAAACCAATACTATCTGCCTGTATTCTTAATGTCCCAGAATCTCGGTTATCTTTAATAATCGAGTCTGTTCCATCATGGTAGATTTTTAAATCTTCACCAGTACCAAAAACCGCCTCTCTACTATCAGCTAAATGTATAACTTTACCTGTACTTTCAAATCCTAAGTAACCAGTGATTTGAACTCCTGTATTAGCTGTCTCAAGCTTCTTAGAGTCGTCGTAATATAAAGACACACCAGCTTCATTGGCTATCGTTATATAATCATGATCTCCACCATTATTCTGGATAGCAATAACATTACTTCTTATATAATAAGTACCAGTGTTATTAGTTAAATAGCCATGCCCTGAGTGATGATATAGTTGAACGTCATTACTATCTCCTGCTGTATAAGCTTGTCCATCAGGTATATTAGTTCCTGCACTATAAGTAGAAAACTTCTTAGTGCCGTCGTAATAGAGTTCTACAGCTCCGTTATCAGTGAATTCTGCAAAACTTTCATTACCACCAGCGTCTTGTAATACTATCCCAGTATCACTTCTAAGGAACAGTTTACCTGTGGTATTAGGAATGAAGGCATGAGATCCTGAATGGTAGATTTCTAAATCATTCCCTGTACCAAAACGTGCTTTTACATCATCGTTAAAGTCAACACCTGTTGCACCGCCTACTCCAGCTGGTACGGATTGCCATGAGCAAGTTCCATCACCATCTTCTCTTAGATACTTAGACCCTCCAGATTCACCTGTAGATTTCACAGCTGTACCTTCTGGAGCACTTGCAACAGTAGCCCAAGTTAATTTATCTGAGCTATCTTTATATTGTAAGAATTGACCATCTGATGCTGTATTACTTATATCTAACTTAACCTCTGCAATTGAGTCATCTGCCAGTTTACTACCAGCGATAGCAGCGTTGGTTGCTACTTTTGCATTGTCTACACAACCAGACTGAAGGATTGCATTTGTTACTGTATTATTACTTGGAGTACCAATGTTTACCGACGCTCCAATAGTGATAATAAAGAAATCACTACCAGTAGCAGGGGCGGCAGAAAAGATAATAGAGCTACCGTCGATAGCAAATCCTTCTCCAGGTTGAGATGTTCCGCTGTTAGGTTTCTGAATGACTCCATTGATGCTAACAAGATGTTGTTCTGCATTTGCACCTGGATTTGATAATACAAATCTATAAGCTGATCCATTAAATGATGCACTATTACCACCTGTACCTGAGTAACTAGATATTGTATTTATGAAATAGTTACCTACTGACTGGACTTCTTCCCACGCACTACCTGTTGCGTTATAAACCAACATCTTATCTGAAGATGTATTAAAGAATAAATCTCCATCATCTAAAGACGAAGTAGGGTTAGAAGCACCAACTCTATATCTTTCGTTAAAACTAGTAACTAAGGACTGAGCCGTTGCTACACCAGCTTCATCTACTACAAGTCTATGATATGTATATACAGGACCAGCATTATAAGCCGTATCATTTTGGGCAGTAGTCTGGACTAGCATCCCTTTGCCAGCCGCTATTGTTGAACTATGAAGAGAAGAATCAATACCATTAATCGTAACGGCTGTTCCTCCTTCTGTTGCAGCATTAGTAGCAATTCCAGCACCATTAACTACTAGGCCACCTGCATCTGCAATAGAAACAATAGTACCTACACCGTTATCTGGGTCTGGGTGAGTATTTGGGAATTTATTCTCAGCAGTTATTGGTATAAAACCACCAGTATCATTTAATAAATTAACTATCTGATCATTGACGGCTTTTGCAGTCGGTAGCTGTACGTCAGTAGAGCTTCCGCTAACTGATGTGACAATGCTCTTGCCATCCAACAAGTTAAGTTCAGCAGTAGTCGAGGTAAGAGCCGTACCACTTGCAAGAATAGATGCAGTACCTGACTGCATACCAGCAAGCGTTGTGAGTTCAGCATCGGCTATTTCTGAGGTTGTTACTGAATTAGCTGCTAAGTGTGAGGCATCTAAAGGAGAACTAGCTATAAGAGATTTAATCTCACTAGCTGTTTGATCTGCTGTAGCACTAGCTTCTATAGCATTTAACTTAGAGTGATCAGCATCAGTGAATACGTTTGAATCACTAGCACTTTCTACAAGTGTTCTTATTTCTGCAGCTGTTTGATCAGCAGTAGCTGAAGCTTCTATAGCGTTTAGTTTGCTATGATCAGCGTCTGTAAAGACATTAGAGTCAGTAGCAGCTTCTACAGCAGCTCTGATTTCAGCACTGGTTTGATTACCTGTAGCTCCAGCTTCTATTCCATCTAATTTAGAACCATCTGTTGCTACGTCTCTACCATCTACAGTTCCTGAAACTGTTATATTTCCAGTAACCGTTGTTGCTCCAGCTGCAAGAGTACCAGTCGTTACTACAGCTTGAGATCCAAAGTTAGGACTTACTTTTGTACCAGCTATAGCAGCTGAAGTGTTAACATCAGCATTAACTATGGTATCATCTAAAATCTTAGCACTTGTTACAGCTCCAGTATCTATATTTTCAGCTAAAATTAGTTGGTCTTGTAGTTCATGTGTAGCAAATAGTACTTGTTCAAAATTACTATTCAAATCTGTAGCTCTTACAGAACTACCTGCAGCAAAGACAGCTTTAGGATCTTCATCACCCGATGCTTTACCTACAGCTGTTTCTCTATAAACTCTAACTTTAGCTAGATTAACAGGTGCTGTAGTAAATTCTACTCTAGTATTACCTGTATTTACAGTATAACCACTTGTTTGAGTAACGCCGTCTACAGAAACTTTAACGTCTGTACTTAATAAAACAGGGAATGTATAAGTAAAGTTTTTATTACTACCATTCCCTGTATGATCATCATATGTTGCGGTCATTATTTTTGTTATTAATTTTGTATGGGTGGTTATCTATTCATTTGTAGGAGGGCAGATGTTTCGTCAAGTCTTCGGTTTTGTCTAATCTTTAATGCTTTCTCACTTTCCATAAGTTTCTGGATTCTAGGATCTAATCTCATCTTCGCCCATGCACGTTTACGAGCTTTTTGTATAAGTTTTCGGATTAATTTATTATGAAGATAAGACTTCATCGGATCTAAATCACGATTACCGTTTCGTAAATCTTTTTGCATTTGTGCAATAGATGCCATAACTCTAGGATCTTTAGCTAATCTATTTAATTCTAACTCTATATTTTGTATACCAATTTGCCTTTGAAACTCAGAACGTAATGCTGGTGAATCTGTTAAGTCTGTTCCATCAGGACCGTAGTACGTTGATGTTCTTAAATCATATCCACTATCAAATAAGAGTTTTCTACCTGGACCTTGGTCTAGGTTTAATGGTATTGGTATAATGGCATTCCACATTCTTGTAGGGAAATCGTAGTCTCTAACTGGCTTACCATTGAGCATATCGTATTTAGTTGGTAATGCTCCACCACCAGCTAAACCTTCTGACATTAAATTACGATTTCTAATTGCATCACCTATACCTGAATTCAATTCCTTCATATGAGGATTGAATAATTTACCTAGTTCATTTCTAAGTCCAGATAAAGGTAATGTATTATTAGCAATACTTGCGATTATTCTATTTTGTTGACCTGGAGATCCACTAAATAAATCTACAAATTGCTGTATTCCACTTAAGTATGATTTACTTGCAATAGCTTGTGCTATAACTAAAGATGTTTTTTGAAATTGTTGTTCCGTCCACTCTTGACCCATCAGTTCACTGTGATCACCTATGTCAGCAATGGTTGATAAGATCTGGTTAAACGGCTCGAATGAATCATAACCGACCCACACATCTCCAATTTTAATACTTCTAGGTTGCCAGCCTGCATCTATCCATACTTGTCTTTTCTGTCTATCTGTAGGACCATTACCAGTTAAACCTCCGTTCATAAAATGTCCAGAAGCCATCATAATAACTGAACTACCTAAAGCTAATCTACCGCCTTGTAATGCCTTAGCATTAATCAAGTCTTCAGCTGTTTCTATACCGTATTTAGCTACATCTGATAAATTATTTGGATTTGCAAATGCTATATCATTCCATTCTTTAACTAAAAAGTTAAATCCTGGTGTATGTTTTGCTGTTAAAGCTAGTCCATTTACACCCGTCCTTGCAAATAAAAAGAACGGTTTAGTCCAAGGATATTTATTGAAAACCTCTTCCATTCCTTTAGCAAATCCAGTTAGATCTTGTGTAAGTGTAACTTCTTTTTTAGCATACTTAGTAGCTTCATCTAAAATATTACCATTCTTATCCATGATTTTACCAAGAAATCTATTCTCAGCATCTTTTAATATTCTAGGATTGATATCTGTATAGACTCCTGGGTTTGCACTTTCTAATGCTTCACGTACAGCTAGTTCTTTAGCTCTTGCTCTTGCTAATATATACCCAAATGTATCATCAGTTGCTGCCATGATTTTAGTCGAATAAGTTAGAAACTTATTATCGTTAGCAGCTCTTGCCATATTAGCCATATAGTAAGCAGCTTTATCCCCATTTGTAGCGTTCTCACTTGTCTCAACCCAGTTCCCATACATCTTCCATCTTTCATCACCTCTAGTATATTTAGAAAATCTGGATCTAACGGTTGATATATCTCCAGCCCAATATGAGTCTAATCGTTTTCTAAATAATGTCCAAGCTTCTGGTATAGCTTCTCTCATAGCATTCATTGAAGCTAAACCTGCTCTAAGTGTTGTAGCATCACCCGTAAATGGGTACCGTAGAGCCGCTCCAAGGGCTGTTGCAGCTGGTCTAAGGAAGGTTGCAGTAGATGTACCCATAATAGCTCTCATAGGGGTCTTAGGACCGCTTAGAATGCTATTAACCATTACACCTTGTAGCTCTTTTATTAGTATTCCAGTCTCTGTTTTACCATTAAATTCACCACCTCTAAACTTTTTCCTTACCCAATTATCAAAATCAGTTAGATTATGCACCTCATCTGTCATAGAAATGACTTCTACAATAGATTTTAAGAGGTCATCATCATTACTATCACCAGCTAATTTTAACATTAAGTCAAGTGACTCCCTAGATTCTGACATACGAAGCTCTAAATCACTATTAAAAGCAACTCTTCTAGCTTCATCAGCTCCTAATACACTAAATCTTGGATCATGGTTTAATCTGACACGTTTAACTTCTGCTAATCCTGTTAGAATTTTATCTCTTAAAGCAGATACTGGTCCATCTGGAGCATTAATATCGAATACTTCGCCAGCTTCTCTAGCAGCTATACCTAAATCACGCATCTGTTTGATCATAGAGCCTATGACCATATCAGCTGCAGCTATATTTTTATTACCCCATATAGCAATGTTTTCAGCTGATTGAGGATTATCAACATTAGTGAAAAACTCAGCCCAGAATTCTTCAGGTGTTAAATTAGAAGTATTTCTACCTTCAATTGTACGTTGAGCCATCTCTAAACTACTACCAAAAGCTTTTCTTAGTGTAGTTCTACCTGAAATAATTTCTTCAGTTAACTGTGCATACCTTTCACTACTCATAAATTGCCTAGCTAATTTATCTAGTTCTACTTCATGAGCATCTGTATTATTAGCTATACGTTTCATAGCAGATGGAGTAAAAGGTGAAGCTGTTGATCCTTTTTCAGCACCAAATTCAGTACGTGTTCTTTCTAAACTATCTTTAATATCATCAAGTTCAGCCCTAGATGTTGGTGCCCCTTGATCTGAATCTACTAAATCTTTATTTTTATAGCCACCAATCCCTGGTTCTTTTAATTGTTCTGCACCAGCTTCAATAGATTGATCTAAAATATCTTTATTACGTGCTCTTACTTTTGACATTGTTACATCGGAGGCACCTTTCAATCCCATCCTAACACCATCAAATATAAGACCAATACCCATACCTTCAACAACATTTTTAAGTGTCATCATTAAAGGGTGATCATCATCCTTAGTAGATAAAGGTGTATCCATAAAACCAACTTGATCTCTCAACATACCTAAAGCATTATCATCTTGAGAATACTTAGATAAGGCATCAGCACCTGCACCGTAACCAGCTGCTTTAATTAAATTAGCAGTTTTTCCAGTACCTGCAATTTTAGCCAAAGCTGATCCAGCTCCTGATGCTTTACCAATAGCACCTGCGGCTGGACTTAATACAAGAGACATGGTTCCAAAGTGAGTAGCTCCTCTTAAAAGTCCTCCCCACCATGTTTTAGTTACAATTGGGTTGTCATCATCAACAAAGAAATCATCCCATTCAGTTTGGTAACCTTCTTCAGTTTTCATTTCCTCTTGCATCTCACCAGTTACCATATCAATGGCACGCTCTGGTAAAGTAACAAGTGAAGATAATGTATCCTGAACACCACCACCTAATGCAGATCCTACTTCTTTAGCAACGGCTCCTACACCCCAACCTTCTTTATTTCTTGGATCTTGTTGTTCTGCTAGAGCTTGTTTATTTGCAGCTTCTATTTCAGCTGCTCTAGCTGCAGCTGTAGCTTCCTCTTGTTTTACCTGTTCATGTACTGCTGCATCACTTTCTGCATATTGACCAAGTTGTTCTGCATCAAATTGACCTAACAGGTTTTGTTCTTCTTCCATTTAATAAGCCTCTGAATAGTAATTGGAGTAATCGCCTTTTAGGAATTCTGATACATATTCTTCCTGGTTAAATACTTGTTCATCATTATTGCTTTCTTCTATTATTTGAGCTTGTTTTACTCTGGCATCAGTTTTTCTATGTGTAACTAGTATTTGAGAATAAGGACTTTTAAGTGAAGTTACATTCTGTTGAAATTTAGTAGGACGTAGTGGTTTACCGTATTGTAAAATATGTTGACGGTTAGCTATCTCCCAAGCTGTAGCTACTATTTTATTTTGTGAATCTACATATTTAGTTCTAGATGCTATAGCAGTATACATTCTAGGTAAAGGTTTACCAGGAGTCCAGTCTTTTAATTCCTTTAAAGCATTCTCAGTGCCAGGTATAATAGTTGTACTGAAATAATCAGTATCTTTATTTTTAACAGCAGTTGCTATAGCGGTAGTTGCCTTGTTTCTATTATCAATAAAAGTAGATTCATTTTTATCTGTACCTGCACCTTTAACTAAATAAGCTCCAGTTTCTATATTTTTCTTAACTATTTCAAAAGCTTCATTTGCTGCTTGTGCTCTACCTTGTTCAGTCTGTTCATATACACCACTGTCCATTAATCTATTAAATTGTGCAGGGAAATCAGCTTGAGCTCCATAATGAACTTTATACCACTCATCTGATTTTGTAGTGTCAGCTAATTCTCTTTCAAAATAAGTATCAACAGAAGCGTCTAATCTATCTTCATATTGTTTTTTATTTTTTATACCATTATTAACTTTTTTAGACCATGTTTCTCGTTCAGTTGGATCATTGATAAAATTAACTTCTTGTTGTGTTATATTGTGTCCTATACGTTCTTTGTTTTGTAATGTAGCTATTATTTGAGCATCAGTTTGATCTTGCCATGTATTAGCACCTTCTTGCAGTAACCAATGACCTGTAGTTAGTGGTCCTATACCTAGCTGTTGGTAAGCTGCTTTAGCTTCCTCAAAATCTTTTTCACTAATTACACCCCCATTATCTGCTTTTATCTTTTCAAATTCAAGTCTAAATTCAGCATCTTTTCGTTGGTTTGCTTTATCAACTTCTTCTGTTCTTTTGATATGCATGTCCCCGATTCTATCATCAAAGGTCATACCTAAACCATTTGTTATCTGCTTCTCGAAATGTTCTCCTATAGTGGTTTCTTTAGTACTACCTTTTGGAATAAATTTATGATCCATAATTTGATGTAGAATTTCTTCTTTCATCAAATTTTTTTCAACTAATTCAAAAGCCATTTTTAATACACCTGCTTTTGGATTAGAATCTTTAAATATATGAGGATATAATCGTATTAATTCTAAGTATTTTTCACCTGCATTTTCTGAAGTAATTGCAGTTAATTGTTCTTTAACACTTTCTTGATCAGCAACTAAATTTGCTGCTCTTTTATTTCTACTCCAGTTATTTACAATTTCTTGTTCCTGTCTTTCAACTTCAGGCCAATATTGCTCAGCTAAGAACTCATCATTCATACCAGATGTTTTGGTTAAATGATGTTCTTTGTGAAATGCTCTAATTAATGCTCGTACTTCTCCACGATCCCGAGCTCCATGAATATTATATGACTCTCCTGGTATTATTGATCCATCTTCAGCAATTGTATCTTCTCTTTTTACACTAAATAGATGACCATCTTCAGTTCTAAAATCTAGAAATTGATTACTAAATCCTTTAGCATGATTAGCAATCAAAACCTCTTTCATTACTCTAGCATTATTGCCAGTTAATGATCTAAGTTGACCAGCTAAATCTAAATAATGACCATTCTTCTCTGGATCTGCATCGTATAATGCTTCATATTCAGCAGCTTTACTGTTATAAAAACTAGTATCTTCTATAAAATTTTCTTTATCTTTATTACGTGCATTATAAGTTTGTAAATCTTGCCACGTAATATCAGATTCTCTAATTAATATTTTTGATTCATTTTCAGCTTCTTGATCACGTTTCTCATGCATTTTTTTTAAAGTTTTAGCAAGAGTTACAGAGAACTTTTGAGCGTTATCTATAACTTTACCAAAATTTTGTGCATCAGCTAAACGTTGTTGATCATTAATCCGAGCCATTTGCTCGGCTCTAGCGAATCCCTCGTTCTGCTCATCATATCTCTCTTTTAAAGCAGGGATAAAATCAGCAGGTTGGATATACTCAAAGGTGTCATAAGGTTCAGTTGCCATTATGCTGCCACCTCCCTAAATTCTACATCGATTTGATTATAATCTACACCATAATACCCATGATCCATACGGACAACAGCTGATGGTTTTTTCTTTAATACTTCTTCAGCCATGACACCAATCCATTCTTTGTCATCATCTAAGTATTCAAACTTATAGATGTTATGACCATCAATAGATTGACCAATCTTTTTAATATTCTTTTTAAGTCTGGAGTCAGACTTTGTGAATCCACCATATATACCAGCTACAGAACTAGCAAATCCTATAGCATCACTTAAGAATGCCATACCAACGTTTTGCATAACAGGTACTGGAGGTGCAACATCTTCTGTAGGCTGTGCCCATACTTTAGCAAATTCATTACTTTGAGCTGCATTAGCTTTCATTCTAGCAGCTTTATTACCACGGGTAAAGTCATCTCTAGCATCAGTTAAAGCTGATGCTTTTTGTGCATAGAATCTACCTAATGCACCCCATTCTGTAACTCCAAGTCTTTGGATAGATCTACCAGTTCTGCCTGCAGCAGTGAGATCTCCAAATTTACTTTGACTTAGAACTTTTAATAAAGCACCTTGATTTTCTCTTAATACTTTACTTCTTTCTCTGTTTAATTTTGTTTGAGCTCTTGAATAAGAATAATTTAATCCTTGATGGATGTTTGAGTATGCTTTCTCAAACTGAACTTTTCTAGCATTATAAATACTAAGCTTCTGCATGTGCTTACGCTCACGCACTTGTAGCTGATATTTATATTGTCTTCTAGCATTTTCGTTAGCTGCTCTTGCAGCTGCTGCTCCTGCGCACACGGCAAAACTCGATAAAGGGCAATTGATTAGGACCAAAATTAAGTTCCCGTAGGAATTTAAAGCCTAAAAATTTGAGAAGTTTTAAGTGGACTTTATTTCTTTTATCCACTACATTCCATAGAAGCTTCTCTTCTCTGCTATCGATATAGCGTTTAGCTTCTCTTGCAAATTTAGTGGGATGGTCTTTGATAACATCAGTGCATAACATCCATATTCTACCATCTGTTTCTACGCCAGCCATACCAGCAGTCCTGCCGCTAGGCGAAGAGAAGTAAACACATTCTGCCTTAGCAGCTTCTAGTAGTAAATATTTAAATGGATCAGCACCATGTCCTTCAGTAACCTCCCTATAATCA
>VTLG01017152.1_pt1 | contig 11607 bp, 10 predicted proteins | sample 4694571 | NCBI WGS metagenome assembly VTLG01 (sample SAMN12604809, study PRJNA352737) | marine metagenome | biome: ENVO:00000447; feature: ENVO:00000209|ENVO:00000569|ENVO:01000036; material: ENVO:00002151; isolation source: viral sequences binned using virsorter ... | reverse complement strand
CCAGATCACGGCCTGATTTTTCCGAAATCTCTGCATCAGTGAAGGGGTCAACGGCATCATCCGCATTGTCTACCGCTCCACTATAGCCGCTACCGTCACCAGTATCGTCACCAGCATCGTCACCAGCATCGTCACCAGTATCGTCACCAGCATCGTCACCAGCATCGTCACCAGCATCGTCACCAGTATCGTCACCAGTATCGTCACCAGTATCGTCACCATCATCATCTTGGTTTTCGCTGTCCTGCTCCCCGTCCTGCTCAGAACTGCCGCCGCCCATTTGATCATCAGGGGACAAATCATCTCCAAAATCATCGTCCACGCTGTCCATGCTGTCCTGTGACAAATCACTTTGTTCTGTGTCGTCATCATTTAGCGAATTTTCGGTAGGCTGTGGCTGGTTACCTTTTGCGATATCTTGGCCCACGCCTCTCCACCAGATGGCTACATCTAAAACATCTTGTGTATTTTTACAGGCTTTCATTCTTCGCACGGCTTCGCTGAACAAGGCTTTAGTTTCTTTGTCCATAGCCTTAATGACATCATCAACGTAAGGTGATGTGTAGCCACAAAGCACCTTGTAACAAATCATATTCAAGATGTAAGGCCACTGTGTGACATCTGCTATGGATACCCCAGCTTCTACATTTTTTCGGACACACCAGTTATTGAGAGCGTTTAGGCATCTTTTGGCATTACCGAAAGTCGCATATTTAAGGGTTTGGCTTTCTTGGAATGGATCATCTAGGCAGTTCATTAGCTTCGATAATCCTAGCTGACAGGCTTTCTGCCATACGGCTAGGTCAGTATGTAAAACATGACCTAGCTCATGCATAACGAAACCCACATAGATATCTGCTTCGTTGCGAGACAGAACGGCATCAATCGGAGTAGTTGGGAAGTTAATTTGTACACTTACTCCCTTGGCTCCTACGGCCTTCCACATTACAGAGGCTGTGTGTCCATACCAGTTTATATCTAGCTTGGATAATGTCTTACGCTGGGTTTTCAGCGCATTGATAGTTGCATGGCGTACCAGCTTTTCCACTGATTGCCGTAGGACATAACCCCTCACATTGGCTACATCTCCATTGTTAAATGTTGGTAGGCTTTCACTTAGTCTGACAGGTATCTCTTTAAACATGTTTTTCTCCATTTCCATGTGTTCAGTCCAAGTCCGTATCGGCTAGTAGGTCCGTTGTTTCTTTGGATGCTACCGCCATCTCTGCTTCTACATCGTCACCTTCTAGACCGAATAACCGATTGAGTTTATCGACGTTATTCTCTGCAACGAATAATTGCTGGACGGTTTCTCTGTCCATCTCATTTGCGGAATTTGCTAATGCATCTTCAAAGGCTGTCCTAGCATCCGTACCCATTTGCATGTCTATGCTCCAAGGGATCAGGGAGCGCAGGGATGGGTTAAGAGATGGCAGGGAGCCTTCATAGTGCTTGTCGCGTAGCACATTGGCAAACCGTACTAGCTCTTTTGCGGCGGTTAACTTACAGCCACTTTGTGCGGCTATAATTTGGGCCTCTGTGGTTTCATCCATCGTGGGGACTTGCACCTTCCAGCCGTACCTATCCATGAACGCATCGTTCATTGTTTTCGTACCAGCATAACGGCCTGTCGTATCACCATGTCCATTGGTGTTATCTGCCGCGCAGAACCGTACACCTTCTGCAACGTCTACACGCTCCCCTGTATCGGGAACTGTAATAAACCCCTGCGCTGAAATGACTTGGTGCAGAATTGCTAGGTCTGCTGGGTTAGCCGTGGACACCTCTTCAAAAGCTATAAGTGCATAAGGCGTTCTAATTGCTTTCAGCAACATGCCATCTTGCCAAACGGTGCTAGCGTTTTCCATTCCCTTCTGACCCAGAAAATCTAAACGGCTCATGTTTTCATCACAGCAAATGGCAAAGTAAGGCCGTCCAGTAACACAACAAAATTGCTCTAATGCTGTGGACTTCCCTGCCCCTTTTCTGCCGTACAGCCACAAGGCGCGAATACCACTGTTTGCTGGTGCATTGAAAAGGTTAATTAACTTCTGCAATACGCGAGGGTTGAATTGGTACGTTGTTACAAGGTTTTGACCTGCACCTGCGAACATATCAACTTCGCCTTTCAGATCGGGATTTTTGAAAATCTCCGCCGCAGGTTTGCGTCCGACATGCTGGACCTGTTGGACAGGCTGGACATTGGTGGACAATGCGGAAACCGCCGTAGCTGTTTTTGTGAACGGCTGAACAATGGCTGTCTTCGGTGCTATAGCTTTCGGAGCTAATTTGTCCACTGCACCATAATGCAATGGGTCTAGCCCTACGGCTTGCATGTGCTTAACCAAGTCTGAAATGGACAGAGACTGCACGTTGATGCTGTCCCCATTGTCCAGTTGGACTTTCCCTTCACAGGCTTCGTTTTCCTGTAGAAGTTTTGTTCGTAATGCCGTGCGACTAGCACTACGGGCCTCAGTAGAAAATTTAAATTGTGACATACATTTTCTCCATTTTGTCTGTCGGTTTGTACAATCTCGCCAGATTATCAACATGGGCCTTTTTTGGTTTTCGTAACGGCCTTTTCAATACTCTCGCGAGTGGGATCTCTCCCAGCCCTTTTATCGCACAAATGGGTGTAATTCTCAAGATTTTAATACAGAAAATAGCAAAAAATTACACCGCCTAACCAAGTCTCAGTACGTCAGTCTGAAAGGTTAGGGTTTGCTAGGCTGACAGACTGTCACAACGGCCTGCCCGCCCGCCTGCGGCTAGTTTTCGCAGTCTGACAGGCTGGACAACGTGGACAATGTCGGACTGTCTCAGGCTGTCCAAATGGGCAAAAAATGGTCCCATGCGGCGTCCCGACTTTGAATTTTTGAAAGTGCCGCTCGCTCGTGAACCTGCTCTCTTAGTTTTTGAGTGTAAGATTTATTGTGCTTTTAGAAATTTTTTTATTATAATATAAATAGGGCTGGAGATATCATGGCAAGACGTATAGCAAAGAAACCACCGAAGCATCTTCGTAACCTCGCTTCCTTCAACCAAGAGCTTGAAAAAGTCGAGGCAGAAGATACAGTTGGGAAACACCCATCCTTTCTAGGCAATCAACGGCAATTCGTAGATCGTCTATATAAGGAGTTGCCTGACCTTGCCGACAAACTTCTTAGCTATCTTCAGGCAACTCCTGAAAGGATCATCAGTAATAATGGTACAGCACAGCTTATGGTTCCTGCTGATGTGGCTCTCACAGAGGGTCAGCTACAAATGTATAAAATGATTTTACAAAAAGCTCTCCCCAATCAGCAGCCTATAAATGTGAATGGGGATCAAAGCCAAAGAACAGATGGTAAAGTGCATATTACTATTAACCAGAGCGGTCCTGACATTGATTTCGAGACAACAGGTGAAGTTATTGAAGGTGTGCAGACAGGACAGGCTTCTAAAATAGGTACTCTCACCTTCAAGAAACCAGAGGTTCACTAACTATGTTAGTATTTTTTATTACGGCTTTTGTGTGGACTACTCATCCCACCCTCCCTTTAGGGTTTGTTCCTTCTAACAATATGTTCAAGACTAAAGCTGAATGTGTTGCGGCAAAGGAGAAGAGCGAGACTGAGTATATGGCTAGTGTAGGAAATCATATAATGGCTAACAGTAAACCTCCTATTAGAGTTAATAAGGTTTATCGTATTGTCTGTATGACATCTACTGAGATTACTAAGTTAAACACTCTATTGGGGCATAAATGATTGAACACATATTCTCTTCTTTTTTGGTTCGTTATTTTGATATTATTAGTTTTGGGGTTATCTGTTGACAGCGCAGGAAGTTACCTTTGAAGCCCATCATGGGCAACAGATTGTATTATCAGATGAACATAGATTTCTTACCCTTGTCTGTGGACGTAGGTGGGGTAAAGATCATTTAGCCTGTATTAAGATATTATCTCACTCTCTTTCTCATAAATCTCCTAGGGGAGGTAAGATATATGCATGGTTAAACCCTGTTTATAATCCACAAGGGAAAGAGAGTTTTCGCGTAATGCGACAATTCGCTGAGAGTGGGGGACTTATTTCTAAATGTATTGAGACTCCTCCTATGGAAATCCGTTTTACGAATGGAGATAAAGTTGTATTTTTTTCTGCTGATCAGCCTGACAATCTTCGTGGTGGTCAATATGATGGTGTTATCATTAATGAAGCTGGGCTTATAACAGACTTAGAAGATTTGTGGTCTGGTCCTATTGCCGCTATGTTATTAGATAGAGCAGGATGGGCATGGCTACAGGGTACTCCCAAAGGAAAGGGAGCATTACATAAATTTTTTATTAGGGGGATGGATACCCATCTTTCTAATGGTAAGCCTAATCCTTGGAAGTCTTATAGGTTTCCAACTAAAACAAACCCCTTTATTCCAGCAGAGGAGTTAGACCGATTAAAAGAAGAACTACCAGAAGATATGTACCAGCAGGAATTTCTTGCCGAGTTCTTGGATTCTGGCGGTGCTGTTTTTCGTGGTTTGCAGAAGATGAGGGAAAGAAGTGAACACACTAAGTTACTTCCTCAAGCTGATATGTGCAGGGTTGGTATTGATCTTGCTAAACACACTGACTTTACTACTCTTGTTGCTATGGACGCTTCCTCTAATGTTATTGGGTTTGATCGTTTCAATCAGTTGGATTGGTCCATCATTACCCAACGGATTGAAAGATTTTGTTCTAGGTATAGGGGAACGGTTATCCTTGACGCCTCTGGAGTCGGTGATCCGATATACGAAGCACTTGCAACAAGAGGTCTGGCAATTAAACCAATCAAATTCACTAATGAGCGAAAAGCTCAGATGGTTCAGAATCTCATGCTACTCATTGAAGATGGAGTGCTTAGAGTTCCTTGGCCTTTGTACCAAACAGATTCGGTTACTGATACAGCGCATATTTGGAAAGAGTTAGAGGCATATTCATATGTTATTACTGCCACTGGTCGTATCCGCTACGAGGCTCCCCGTGGTTTCCACGATGATTGTGTTACTGCTCTTTTTCTTGCTGCTTCTCAGTTAGCTCCTCAAGTTTCTTCCTCTTTCATGAGTCAAGCCTTAGAGGTTACTCGTGAAATAGGGGTAGCTTCTCATAATTATTAATGTTAGTTTCCGATATGCGAAAACATAATAGAAAAGGGAATCCTCGCCTACGAAAGGGGCCACAACGCCTTAAGATTAGTGGTAGTGGAGTTCCAGATTTAGTAACAGGGGAAAGCCGTACTAAGAACACACAAGTCTTTCTTAAAGAGAAAGGTATAGGTACGATGCTTATAGGCGATCAAATACACTCCGCTCCTCGTAGAAATTTTAAAACTCCTAAGTTAACGTAGAGGTTCTTATGGCTCGTCGTAGAAATAGTAAAGGAGACAACTCAGGTATAGACAGTCTTGTTGTTCCTACAGATGAAATTCACCGTAATATCGCAGAAGGGAGAATGGATGAAGCTGACCCTCGCCAGATGGGAGCTTATGTAGACCCCGAAGTAGCTTTGGAGAACGCAAGGAATGATGCAACTAAAGATGAAGTTAATGAGTTGGCTAAAGAGTTGGTACTTGAAAGGGATGGACCTAAGTACGATGCCGCTCTTGATGATACAGAAGAAGAAGAACCAGTTATTGTTGTTCAGCAAGTGGTTGAGGACGGTCCCCTCTCTGATGAGGATAAAACTCCAGAAAGGGTTGGTGTGCATCTTGCAGCCAGTGAGAACGCGGCTAGATATCTGGATAAAGAAACTGAACGGAAACTAATTGATTATGTCCGAGCGCACTTTGATTTATCCTACGATAGGATATCTGAACGATACGATCACTGGAGAGATGCAGAGGTTACTCATGATATCTATGTTCCAGCTAGGTTGCTTGATAACCGCAACGGTACTCGTAGTTTCTTCACAGGCTCTCTGACACAAGCAGAAGCCAGCGGTAACTACTCGTCAAAGACGAGGGTTATTGATCAAGTAAAGACCCCTTATAGTCGGGCTATCTCTGATACGTTATGTACTTACAATCTTGCCATCTTTGGTGGCGCACCCCCTTTCCGTATTGAGCCAACTTCGTCTGATAGTAATAGACGAGCCGCTAAGATTCTGGAGCGTAGACTTCATAACAATATGCGAAAGGTGGGTTATGAAACTAAACTTTATCAAATCTTCTTGGATAACAACCGTTACGGCATGTCGCCTATTGCTTGTTTCTACGGGAGGGACGGCAATACCCCTGTTAATATTGATCCTTGGGCTTACTTTCCTGACCCACGAGTAACAAGCCAAAACAGGCATGAGTCTGACTTTGTTGGGTATAGAACATGGGCTTCTCTTACTACTCTAATAAGGCGGAACCATTATCAGAATTTAGAGCGACTAGAAGAAAGTCGCCCCTCTATTGCTTGGAAGGCAAATACATTCATTAAGGAAGTTATACGAGGACAGTCCGTTGACCCTGCACTAGGTAATACAACAGATGAGTTTCGTAATAATTATTCCCTTGGTTACGCTCATGTACTAAATACTTTGTACGTTTACTGTAATCCAATGCGCTTTAATATCCCTGGGGACTTCGGACTATATCGAATTGTGGTGGCTGATGAGAACGTAATCATCCAATTCGATAAGTCTCCTTATCCTCATGAGCAGATACCTCTTATACATGGTGAAGCTAACTATGATGCTCACAAAACTTTTGCTACGTCTTTATATGACGTACTCATGCCTCTCCAAAAGTATCAAGATTGGTTACTGAGAACTCGTGTAGAGAATGTGCAGAGTATCGTACAGAATAGACTTGTAGTTGATCCTAACAGAATTAATGTTAAAGACATTCTCGATCCAAACTCTGCTCGTCTTATTCGTACCCTCCCAGGTTCTAATCCTTCTGAGGCTATGCTGCCTCTTAATATCCCAGATGCTACCAGAAACTATTGGAGTGATTTGGATACAGCAGGTCAGCTTATGCAGAGGGTAGCTGCTGCTTCCGATACTGCACAAGGTATTCAAGCTGAAACCCAAAGGACTGCGACAGAGATTGCACGTTTAACTAGCTTGGGCCAGCAACGCCTTGGTATGCAAGCTCGTCTATTATCTGCAAGCACCATACGGCCTCTAGTTCGGCAGATGATTTCTAACCTACAATTTTTCGAGATTGATGGTGGTATGGTAGAACTTATGGATGAAATTGGTGAGAGTAATCCTACTGGGGAAGTGCGGTATAGTAGGTCTGATATTCTTGGAGAGTACGACTATATTATAGTGGATGGAACTCTCCCAACTAGTCCTAGTGAAAATGCTGAAAATATCATTAAGGCTATTCGCGTCCTTGCTGAGTCAGGCGCGGCTCAGACTTGGGATATGGATAAATTCGTAGAAAGATTGGTAGAAAGTTTTGGCTTTGAAGACGTTGAACAATGGAAGAAAGCTCCCCAACAAGTCGTACCTGACGACCAGATTCAACAAGAACTTCAAGCAGGAAATATTGTCCCTATGCAGCAAGCACAGGAGCAAATGGCGGCACAAATGGGGCAAGCTCCTGTTGGGCCGGAAGTACCACCACAACAACCAGCAGAGGTAATTTAAGTGAGTATAACAAGTTCCGATTTACAAGCAGGATTAGAATCCTTAAAAGATAACATTTTTTGGCAGGTCTATCAGAAGAGATTAATGGGAGAATTTAATAGGGTTCAAACAATCCTACTTAGCAATGCTAACGCAGAGGAATCTCAGCTAAGAGTTTGTGCGAGCCTAATGAGTGCGTTCCAGACGGCGATTTCTATGCCTGATCGAATAATTCAGGAAAAGAAAACGGACGAGGAACTGAAAGCGAATGAATACGATGGCTAAAACAAAGAGCGATGCAGAAGTCACGAAGGTCAAGAACCCTGGAAGTGGGGCTATCACTGATCCTAGACGGGCAAAGAATCCTCCAGCAGAGGCTCCTACTCCTCCTTCCGATGGAGAAAGTAACCCTGATACGTCAGGTCTGAAAGCCTCTAAACGACTAACCGCTAATGATCGGTTAGAAGCTGACTACGATTTTGAGGTGGTACAAGACGAAGACCCTCGCGGAGATCGTGGTCCCGAAGACGCTAATACCCAAGAGTCTCAAGCTAATGATGGTGAGAGTGCTGTGGAACGTATGCTCCGTATTAAGTATCGCGGAGAGGAACAGGATATTCCAGAGGCCGACGCTGTTACTATGGTCCAACAATATAAAATGATGGACCAGAACTATGGGCCTCTTCACTCGTTAGCAAAACAAATCGCAGATGCTACAGGTATTAGTGATCCTCAACAGATTGCAGATATGCTTGTTGCAGGAGAGTTTGCTCCTAAACAACAGCAACCAGAGATGGTTGACCCTAATGATCCTCAATATGAGCGTACCGTAGGTGAGGCAGCGTCCGAAATTAATGACATTACTGCACCTACTGTTCCGTTCAACGAACCTGATGCCCAAGCTCAACAGCAAGCTAATGCTATGGCACAGGCTTTCTTTGATAATAATGGGCTTGATCCAACTGACGAAGCCTTCAACTCAATGGCTAATATGATTAAATACAGTAATCAAATGAGTCAGGTTGCCCAAGTATTGCCACAATTAATGCAGGATGTACAAGCGTTCAAAGCAGAGCAGCAAAATAACGCTATACAATCTCAGAAAGCATTAGTTGATGCTACAGCTTCTTCCACGGCACAGGAACTTGGGATTGATACTCCAGAAGAGTTCAATGACTTTATTAGTTGGGTGAATATGCAGAACCAATCCTTCCCAGGATTCCAAGATATTATCTCACAGAATCCTCAGTCTATGGATAAGGCAATCCGAGACTATCATGCTATTGCTACAGGCAACCGTAATACTAAAGAGCAGATGGCTCTTAAAGAACAAGTTGCTAAAGATGTTGCAAGAGCAGGTGGGGAGACTGTGGCTAGTCGAGGTTCAGACACCCCAGGTCAAGCTCCAAGGGTAGACTTTAACGATGAGATGCTAGGTTTAGTTTAGTACTTGCATTTAACAATTAAATTTGTGTAAGATGCAGATGTCTACACTAGGCCGACTTGAGATTGTTTAAGCGTAGAGGTTCTAAGACCGACAGGACACTGGAACTCTTAACAACTTAAGAGCTTTCCGTAGCAAAGCAACTTTATCCTTAAACCCTTTTTAGTCATGGAGGAAATAAATGGCTACACTAGGAATGAGGGGTACAGGTTCGTTTGCAGCGGATCATCGCCCCGAAAACTGGCGGCAAAAGTATTTGATGTTAGAGCCTAACGGTTCTGCACCATTAACTGCCGTTCTTTCGATGCTCGCATCTGAAAAGACAGATGACCCTGAGTATCATAACTTTAGGAAAGACCTTCCTAACTTCACGAGTACGGTTCTAACTGGATCAGGTGCTATCGGCAGTACCAGTGATACTGGTTTGAAATTCGCTACGGCTGCTGATGCCACGTTCTCGCGAATTGGTCAGGTCTGGAAAAACGCAGCTACTGGTGAGGTATTCAAGATTGCCTCAGTAGTATCTGGTACTCCTGCGGTAGATGTGACGATTACTCGTGGCGTTGGTAACAGCGGCACAGGCGTTAATATGACGGCTGGTGATGTAATCTTCATGATTGGTAATGGTAACGCTGAAGGCGCGACTGTTCCAAGTGCAATCAGTTACGATGCTACGTCCAATGAGAACTATACTCAAATCTTTCGGACACCCTATAGCATCACTCGTACTGCTATGCATACTAACTTCCGCACTGGCGATCAGTATCTCGAAAAGAGCCGTGACGCTCTTAAAGAGCATATGGTCGGCATGGAACGTGCGTTCTTGTTTGGTAAGAAGGATATCTTCTCTTCTTCTACCAGCCCAGAGCGTTATACTGATGGCCTCTTCAATGTCATCAGCACCTACGCAACGGATGCGGCTTCGGCCTTCGCCAATGCGAATAAGGTGACTGAGGACGAATTTGATGGGTTCCTCGCTGAGAAAGTGTTTGCTTACGGTTCGTCCGAAAAGCTGATGCTTTGTGGATGGCAAGCTGCTAAAAACTTGCAAGCCATTGCTAAAGCTCGTTATCAGATCAATGATATCTCAAAGAGCGATGCTTATGGTATCCACTTCACCACTTACACCACGTTTGCTGGTACTTTGCAGGTGAAGACTCACCCGATGTTCCGTCAGATTTCCGGCTATCAACATCACTCCATCTTCCTCGATACGAAAGACCTTCGTTATCGTTACATTGACGACACTCAACTCTTGAAGGATCGTCAAGCCGCTGGTACAGACGGCGTAACGGACGAGTATCTTACCGAGTGCGGTCTTGAGGCGTTGCAGGAAAAGACTCACGCTACCTTGCTTAACTGGCAAAGTATCGCTTCGAGCTAATCCCTACAACGTGTGGACAAAGCGGCTACTAACAGTTATGTTAGTAGCCGTATTTGTTTCACCAGACAGGAGTTATAGATGGCTAAATCTGTTACGAAGAAGAAAGCAGCCCCAAAAGAACAGGAGATGACTTTCTATAGTAAACGTATCAATCAGCCTATTCAGATTCGTGGTAAAGAATATATCTTTCAAGGGGGCAAATTGACTGTACCTCAATCCGTAGGAGATGTTATTAAGATAGATAATCTATACGAGCGTGAGATGATCTTACATGAAGATGATGTAATTGTTGTCAATGGTAAGATTGTTGGTAGAAAAGATCATGAGCATCTTTTAATGGTAAAATCTACTGGTCCTAAGAATGGAACTATCTTCAAACATACAAAGAGAGAGACTTTGGAATTTCCTTTAAGAGGAAAAAATATAAACTTTTCTGGTTCTTATGCTATATTGTCTCCCGAAGACTCTGATGTACTTAAACAGAGTATGCAGTTTAGGAGCGGTGAGATAATTGAGATAACGGTGTCGGACGCAAATGAACACAACATTCAATCCTAATGACTCTGGTGGGCATGGCACATTTTCAGAACTCCAGTTCTTAGCGAGGAATATGCTCCAAGAACTAGGAGATCATGAGGCTTCTTATTTTCAGAGTTCTCAAGCAACCCGATTTATTCTGTACGCAAATAAGATCGTAGGAGATGTTAATCGTCATCCAATGTTTCTTGATCTTCTTGATAATGCTTACGACAATCAAGTAGGAAACATAAGCGCAGATAGTTATGAACTTACCTTAACTTCTAGCGGTACAGTATTCTCTCAGTATACCCCCGTAAAGATAGTTGGGGCTGGGTTTGATAATAGCGATACTACAGTGGGTGATCTTTACTCTTTTGTTATTAAACAAAAGACTGACTCCAGCGGTAATGCAGTAGCTAATACATATAATCTAGCAGATACAGCTTTCACTACTGTTAGTGGGGCTGTTGTATCCCATCCCTACAAAACTCGTATCCGAAGATACACAGCTAGTACTGAGTATCGTGCAATAGATGACGAAGTGATGGTAGCTGGGTTAAAGATGTATTTTATGAATGATGATGCCGACACAAATAATGCTGGCCTTATCACCCTTAATCAAAGTGCCTACACAAATGCGCTGAATAACTGGCTTGGTTCTATCACGAACATACAGGG
>VTLG01015427.1_pt1 | contig 11607 bp, 17 predicted proteins | sample 4694571 | NCBI WGS metagenome assembly VTLG01 (sample SAMN12604809, study PRJNA352737) | marine metagenome | biome: ENVO:00000447; feature: ENVO:00000209|ENVO:00000569|ENVO:01000036; material: ENVO:00002151; isolation source: viral sequences binned using virsorter ... | reverse complement strand
AGAGCAATATTGAGTGTTTTATTAGGAAGGCCGCCCTTCGTAATCTTATTGAAAAAATCGAGGTCGAATTGAATTCGATCTTCTTTTCTGTGATAGAAGTCAAATCTTTCACTATAATCTTCTAGGTAATCGTGTCCAACATGATTATCAAATCCAACTGCGAGTGCATTAGATAAGATATCAGGGATGGCATCAACACCTTTCTTGATGTCATGTCCATCTGCAATAGAGATACTCTCGACCAGTGCAAGATAGATTGCTCTTTCTTTACACCACTTCTCTGTAGTATCTATAAGCCAATCATCTATAGATTCTTCTAAAGTTTCTAGGTCTTTTAAATATGTGAGAATATCTTTATAAGAGTCGTCATTTATATCTTTTCTCTTTTCACACTCTATAGAAAGAATTTCTGATGTAGGAGACTTATCATATGCTACAATAAACTTCGTAATCTCTTCAAATATAATCTTCTCGTGTGTATTATCAAAGTAATCTGGTTTCAAAAAAGGCAAAACCTTTCTCATATATTCTTCATTAGAAATCAGATTCTTAATGATTGTATTTTCAATTGTTTCTATCATTGATAATGAAGATATGTACTCATAATATATTTTGGGCTTCCACTCTTTACAGGTTTACCTATGTGGGGATACTGCCATGTAGGTGGGAACACTAATACTGTACCTGTTTTAGGTTTAACTGTCAAGTTATTGTAAGGAAAAGTTGTCTCCCCTCCTTTGAAATCATCATTGAGATAGACAAGAAAAGCAAGATATCTTTTTGCACTTTCATGATCTTGAACATCTACATGTAATGAAAATTGGTCATCTGAGCCTGGTTCGTACTTCTTAATTCTCAGTTCTTCAAAAGCAAATTTGTCAGGAAACCAATTGACATACTCTGGAAGATCTCTTTTATAGACTTTCATAACTTCTAATACTTTATAACATAGAAGTTGTGTGAATTTTTGGTATCCTTTTTCTGCTAGAACATTTAAGTTTACCTGAGTAAACGTGGGCAACCCTGCATTATCAATCCTCTGCTTTGCATTAGAGGATTCAAACAAATCTATTATTGTTCGACAAGTCTTTTCATCAAAAACCTCTACGGTCTTGATAAACTTATCCATAGCTATATTCTTCTTGGGCGATCTCCTCCAACTTTGCCATAACCTCTTCGGTGAAATACTCATCAGGGTTTGCGAGAATTTGTTTTCCGTAGACTTTTTTGCCGTTGACTTCATATCTGCCTGCGACATTTTTCCAGAGTCCACCTAGTTCTCCTAGTTCTAAGAGTCCATAGTATCTATCTAAACCACGTTCATCATAGTAGAGTCTGATCTTGACAGTTTTGTTCTCTTTACTCAAACGCGACTTAGCAGTCTTTGCCTTGATAATATTTCCAACGACTTCAGTTCCTTCTTTTTCTTTAGCTTTGCTGAGATAGATGATTGTACTTGCTGCGTACTTGAGACCACTACCTCCACCCATTTCTTTTGTAGGGACGTAAGAACCGATGACATCGTAAGTGTGATTTGTAACTATAAGGGGAATATTCGCTTGTCCAAGTTTAAGAGTTAACATCCTAAATGCACCTTTTACAAGTTGTGATTTGGTCATGTCACGAACCTGTTTATCATTCAGAGCATCGGAGATCTCTTTCTCAGTTGAAAGCATACCGAGAGAATCAAGTACAAACATACATGGTTTACGTTTGTCTTCATCTGTCTTGAGGTATATATCAACAGCCTTTAATGCTTTTGATCTAAACTCTTCTATTGTCACCACATTGACAACAACGAGCCTTTGGAGATCAATTCCTCTAGACTCAAGGAGTCCTCTGTTGACAGCGGCTTCTGTATCAAAATATAGACAATACCCATCAGGATTATTGTCAAGAAAATTTTTAACCATAGCGAGGCTGAAAAAAGTCTTTCCAGTAGAGCTCTCGCCAGCAATAGCGGTAATCTTGTTCCTAGATACACCGCCAAATATAGACCCTGATACAAGGCCGTTAAAAATGTACGAACCTGTGTCAATAAATGTTTCAGTTGATTCTGCCTCGGAGGCAAGTTGGGTGTACTCATCTCCAATCTCTTTTACTATTTCTTTTAAAAAATCCATAATGATTTACGCTTGTTATAATTCTACCACATTCCACAATAAATTACCACTAATTGATATTCTTGGTTCTTCTGTGTTATAAAATGGGTACACTTGATGATGTAGGCTTGATGGGAAAACCATGATAGTTCCTTCCATCTCTGGACTCATGAGGATAGGATACTCAATAGTATTTCCTAAAATATCAGTATATGTAAACTGAAAATCTGATGCAGCTTTAGAATGAAAAGTTAAATTGTGTTGTTCCTCATAGTGTGTGGGAATCTTCATCCATACTACAAATGATGTGATACCTGTATGTCCGTGTTCTGGATTGAACTCAGTTGCATATTGGTAGTTGACCCACCAATTAAGCCTAAACTCAGGCTTATACTTTAGATCTAAACTTGGGTCAAGATCTATGGGTGGAAAGTAATGTTTAGGATCATCATCTAATAATTGTTGAGTCAAAGGTCCTACAACTTCATCTCTGAATTTGTTGTTGACATCCTTTAGTCCTAAACTACCAGTTATATTTCCAGCAAGTCTATAACTGTAGTCATTACTATCGTTGACATTATCCTTCTCTGCTTGTTCTACACAAGACCAAAGATAGGACATCCAATCGTCACTAAGTTTTGTTTTGTGTAATGGCATATTGGGTAATTGGAATCCCTCCCAAGACACATCACTCATATTATTATATGGCTTAGGTATGTTACTCATCTTTATTTGGATAATAAACTTCTACATAAGACTCACATACAGGGCAATGTAGATTAGTTACAAAGGCATATTGATCTTCGCATCCATATGCTTCTGCATCATGATCCCCACCCCAAATGAGTTCAGTGTTGCAATGCCAACAATTCATTTTGACCTCAAAGTGATTGGTAATAAGTATTGACCATTTTTATTTTTTTTATATGGTTCTTTTGCCAAATCACCTAATATACGATAGATTGACGTTCTATTAATTTCCATATGTTTTGCTATGTCAGTTGCACCTAAACCTAAATCCCATAATCTTTTGACTTCATCATAATCTATGCGTGGTTGTCTTCCTTTAAATTTACCTTCTTTCTTTGCTTTTTCTATACCTATTCTTTGAAGTTCTTTTCTATGAGCCCAATCGCCAGGTCTAGCTGAATGAATCATTCCATGATGTTCAACACATAATGAAAGAAAGTTATGTGGATGGTCATCACCACCTTTACATACTGGTACTATGTGATGATGTTCTATATTCTTATTGGTGCCACATATAACACAAAATCTAAGTTTCATTTCTTAAACACTCCTAGTTTTGCTAGAAGATATACTGATAGTACTGTCCAAAATACAACTTCTAATCCAACATTGTTCATTGATACTGCTCCAAATCACATTCTACCATTACCTCGCCCTCGTGTTGAACACGTTTGGGTTGACCTATTTTATCTAGGATCTCAACAGGTATTTTCTTAAGAGTAATGTCATAGGGTATAGGTGCATTTGCCACACAGACCCTAATACATTCCCATTGTTCTTCAGTAAAAAAATTATTATGATACATTATATACCTACAATCTTTCTTTGTCTTTCAAAGTAGTTATGGAGAAGCCATGAACTACTATTTTTCTTGTCAGTTCCGCCTACACCGAACTCCATCTCAACTCTGGGATCACTACCAAACCTATCCATTTCTGGTGTGTTAGATTTACCTCTGTCTCCACCATTAGCAAAGACTACAGTTTGTGCAATCTCTAAACATCTTTCGATTGCACTACAAGCTGAACCATACTCATCATCTTCTACAGTAATCACGGCATCTACAACGTCAAGATGTCTGATAATCTCTGCACGTTCTTTCCATGACATAAAGTATTGACCCTTCTTATTAGTCAACCATTCTTCTGTATTCAATCCAACTACCAAGTAGTTTGTAAGATCTTTTGCTTGCTCGAAGTAAGCAATGTGGCCACTATGAAGAGGATCAAAACCGCCTGTGACTAGAGTGAGTATTCTCTTCTTAGTCATCAAACTCTCCTTTTCTAGCTAAGTATACTTTAACATCATTATACTGTGTTTCTATACTTTTTGCAAACCAGTTTGCTGGATCTCTGGTTTCAAAGACTTTCATCTGTGTGTCAGAGAATATGCCGTTGTCTGTCCAGCATACAATGTAACGTGTCATGAGAAGAATGATTCAAGTGTATTCTTGCGTTCGGTCTCCCAACCGATGCAATCAAGGATAACCTTTATGGGATCTAGAAACGCCTTACTAAACTGCAAGTCGTAGTCCACATGTTTATCTAGGTCAAGTTCTGTGGGGAAGTCTTGAATAAAAGATATAACATTTTCGTGCATCCAGTTAGGTGTCTTGAGGTAACAGAATTTAATTTTCTCGCCATTCTGTATGGTGGCATACTTATGATCTATATCTTTTTTCTTTGTCCAATGATTATACAGTATCGCACCTCTAATATGAATAGGACATCCCTTACCATATAGATCAGCAGAGGAGTGCCACTTCTCTACGTTAGAAGCAGTGCGAGGAAATGATACTTCTTCTGGAGGTAATGATTTGAATTCTTTTCTACATCTCTCAATATATTCTATACACTCTTCTTCTGTACCCGACATCAATATTTTGAACGCATCTTTCAACATCTTTCTACATGGAGCAGGGGTAGAAGTTTTGATCGCTTCAATACCCATGATCTTTAACTTAGCTTCTTCATATCTTACACCCTCACTATCCCATACGTTTAGAATATATCTTTTCTTGGCAGTCCATATACCTCTATCGGCAATGTTCTCCCTTTTCATAATCATTTTTTGATCGTAGGCGTTAACGTAGTCTGCCAATTCTTGGTAAGAACTTTCAATATAAGGCTCAAGTTCCATTTCACAGACCTTATTAAGGAACCCGACAATGCCTTCAGTAGTTTTTTCTCTCCCTTTGTATACAGCTTCGACCAGATCACCCATGTGCAAATAGATAGAATCAGTATCACTAGCAATAACATAATCTTTATCCTCCGTTTTTAAAATTTTGTTCATCTTTTGATTCATTTTGTTTTCTATCCAACGGATAGAAACCTGACCAGATAGTGTAATAGCTTCTGCGTTGGCAAGTTTGTAATAGCGAAAATATTGATTACCAATAGCACCATAAGCAGAATTAAGTGCAATCTTTTTGGACATCTGGACATTGTTACATCTTGCAATTTCTTTTTCAAGTTCTTTAGTTGGTGTTTTTTCATAGGCCTTCTTCGCTTTGATCATTCTCTTCTTGAAGATGACACGTTCGTTATACATCTTCTCCATCAACTCAGGTAAGAATCCTTTCTTATCCTTACTATACATTGCACCATTGGGACAAACAGCAAAGTCTTTATACAATTCAAATGTATCTTCTTGAGATAACATTCTTTCCACACTAGTGCTAGGGTGTTTCTTCTCTTGCAATGTCTCTGGTGAGATATTATATTGCATGATTAGATGTGGATATAGTGAGTTTAAATCAAACGACACTACCCAATCATACTTACCAGGCTTAGGATCTTTTACATATGCACCAGCATACTTCTCATCTTTTTTATTACGATCCTTCTGTGGGATCACAATATTCTTTTTCTTTAGATAATTGTATATAATAGCATCCCATGTGCGAACTTGAAACGCAACATCAGTGAAGTTTATCTTTGCGTCATAGGCACGAGTGCAACATAGATCAATCAGTTTTAATTTATCCTCAAGACGGTCTACCAGTTCAACGTCAACAATGTTATAATCCACAAACTTTTGCCAATTTTTTGTATAGAACTCACGAAATGTATCATACTCACTGTGATCTAATTTCTTTTCTCCTAACTCCATCATGGCAATATGATCCAACTTGAAGCTCTCTTGATTGGAAGTTGCAGGGGACTTCTTGTATAGATCCAGATAATCAATTACAGAGATGCCTGCAAGATCATAAGAGATATTCAGTCTACCTTGAATATGAATTTCATTTCTTCTCACTATACCCCAAGGAGAAAACTTCTTAGTCATGTTCTCACCCATGATACGATCTACCCTACCCACAAGATAAGGAATATCATATAATTCACAGTTCCAACCTGTGATAACTTCTGGCATATTTTTCTGCCACCAATCTAGGAATGTAAGAATCAATCCCTCTTCATTGTGACAATCAATATATCGATAATTCTTTTTGTTTGGATTGGTGGTGTAAGGCCTAGATCCAAATGTGATAATTCTTTTAGTATTGTAATCTTGAATTGTTATAAGTAACAACTCCTCTGCACAATTAAAGACATCAGGGAAACCACTCTCTGCAGCAACCTCGATGTCAATGGTATATAATTTAATTTTGTTTAGATCGAACTTGATCTCATTCTCAGGATAGTTTTCTGAAATATATTGATGTACATATCTTTCATTACCGTATATGTTGAAGTTCTGTACAGCAGAATACTTATCAATAAACTCTCTACAATCTTTTATTGTGCCTGGTTTTACTGGGTCTACTAATTGACCATCAAGTGTTTTCCATTTACTTCTTTTTCTTTTTGATGGCACATAGAATGTAGGGTGAAAAGTTTCCCTATCCTCAAAATGTTTCCCATTGTCATATCCCCTGACCAACATACTGTTGCCGATCTGGAAAACATTTGTATAAAACTTCATGCTGTAGCTAGTTTCAAATATGAATCCACTAATTTTTTATGTGGTTCAACCAATGTCAATATTTTATCAGAACATATCATAATTTCAACGTCATCTGTAACATTACTTAGATATGGTGACATTTCTTCTCCTTCTATTCTGTAAGGTGAGATCATTTTACAGTTGGGATCACCTATATCAAGAGCAGCTACCTCTTCTATTCCCGATATTAATATATCGCCATTTACTAAAACTAGTATCTTAACTTCCTGTTCCATTAATTCTTGCCTCATAGGATTGTTTGACCATTGGTTTTGGTTCCACTATCGCAACAACCCAACTGGGATCAATCGATATCTTTTTCTCGTCAGATAAAGGCATGAAAGGATAATACTGAACACTATATTTTGTTTCAGATTCTTCTTTACCTTCTACCAACATTACAGGTTCTTCTATTAACTTACAGCAGTAAGGGTTCTCAAGAACTACAAAGATGGGCTTATCATTCTCATCTACAAGTTCTTTTACGTCAGCAATTACTTCTTCGTTGGATTTAAGCAGAACGAGTTTAACGGTCATCTTATTTATTTTGTAAAGCGGATGGATGGTATTGCACCACCGTCTACAAGTTGGAAACCTGTCGTAATACTTTTATACGACATCCGCATGGGGAGGTTGGATTCCTGTGTACCAACAAAGAACGGGCATTACTACAGTAGTAAAAACGTCCTTGCCTGAGACCCGATTGGTTGATCGGTTCTGCATCGCTGCAGCAGCACCACCTGTGTCTCATCACCTTAACCAGCGGTTGCCAGTAAGTTTATTCAGTCACTCCCATGTCAAGTTCGTCAACTCAACAAATATATTATGGCATGAAAAAGGGGGTCTGTCAACCCCCTGTGTATTATTGAAAGAGTATCTTGATGTTACACCACTTGGCGTAATGAATTCCTCGGTAGCAGAGAAGTGCAAACACCTCATCTGGATCGTGGATTTCTGGATCAAATTCTGGAACTATTGGATGTTCCAATGTAAACTTGATGTTTAGCATTTGTCTTTACCTCCTGTAACATATTTATGTTCGGAGATTCTGACAATGTTAATATTTTTAATAAGATCTTTAGATTTTCTACAGATAATCTTTCCTAGCGTGATGTTTTGGTATCACTTTGCCCAGTTTAATTGATAGAAGTCCATCTGCAAATTCTACATTCTTAACTGTAATGTCTTCTGACAATGCCCAGGCTCTCTGGAAAGATCTCTGAGCCAAACCTCTGTGTAGATACTCAGGATCTTCTTCTTTTTTCTCTTTCTTACCCTCTACGATAATCTTACCGTATTCTGTGTAGACTTTAACTTCATCTTTACTGAAACCAGCGAGTGCGATCTCTAGTCTAGAATCTACATTGTTTAATTGGATAAGATTGTATGGTGGATAATTTGTTGTAGCATCAAAATCGAAGAACTGGTTGAAGTAATCGTCCATACCTACACTGTTCTTCATGATCTTGTCAACTAATGTGCCCAGATCTTGAGTATGATATCTTTGAATGTTAGTCATGTTGTCTCCTTAATAAGCGAGTTTGAGTTTGTACCCTATTGGCGTACACTACTAATTATACAACAAGCATAAAAAAAGAGGGTTATGTAAACCCTCAGAGACCATAGTGATAACCGTCAGTCTGCCTTTACGAACGTGCTTTGTGACGATTGTACTACCTTTTTCTTCTTACCTATATTGTATTTTGTCTCAAGAGTCCAGTCACCTTTGTCTTTATATGACAAGACTTTGATTTGATTTAGAGGAGCAACATCTATAATTTGTTCTGGTCTAAGAATAGTAATCAATCCCCAATCTGATAGAAGAGTGATAATTCTGTTACGGCGTTGAACATCATTGATAGAAAGGTTAGCAGACTTTCCATCTAGTGCAAATAATTCTTTGAAGTGTACGATATAATATCTTCCTTGTTTGTGCAGTATGTGGCACGATTGATAAATCTTTTTTTCTTTTCTTGAAGCCACACCGATACGAGTCAGCGTCTCTCTCACTTTCAAGAAATCATCTGGTTCATTCAATGTTACTTCAATCATCTGGTCCTGTGACCAAGCAATCTCAGGTTCTGTAAACCCACTCATGCTGTACCTCCAACGTCAATGCGTTTTTTAATGTAATTCAACTGCTCTTTAGTTAAGACTCTCAACGCTTGAATTGCTTTCTCGTTACTATAACCATAGTACTTTTTAACAACATCAAGGTTTTTAACCTTATCTTTTCTGAGCCAAGGAGAGTATCTTTTCTTTCTCCTAAGACTATTTAGATAAAATTGATATTGAAGAACCTTGTCTAGGTGGTGGTTTATGTTCATCTCATTAACAAACATGATGCAATCATAGTGTGCAGATAAGCACTTGTTAATGATAAAAGGTGGATACTTTTTAATCGCTTGGGGATCTTCCAGAGTGAGATCCTCCTTCGTTTGGTTGATAGAGTTCAACCAATCTTTCAATTCAATCATCGTATAATATCAAATTTTGGTAAGGTATCTTTCTCGAATATTTCTTGTTCTGTTCTTAATCTACCTTCATCTATAAGATTCTCATATCTACGAGAAGCTTTCTTTCTCCACCATGAAACAATTTGATCTATAGAAAACCTGTCATAGTTATCTGCTTTGACTAAGGTATCTTGTTCTCCAAGTATGACTTCTCTAGAGTTCTTAAAACCGTAAGTAGACATATAGAATCTTTTTTGTTGTGTAAGATTCTTTGCAGATAGGATAGCATTGTTAAACTCTATAAGTTTGTCTGCATCATCCAAGTGTTTCTTTATCAAGGAAATCATTTTGGATTGTATCTTTAATTTTCTACTAGAGGCATCCTCCTTGACTATACATTTATCATTGTTTAGTCTGGTGAACTCAGTATTAAGTCTTTGAAATACCTCATCATGTAGTAGAGGAGTGAAGTCACTATCAGTTAGGCCTTTGTATCTCATATATGGTTTGAGTCCATCATACTGTGATGAAGACTTAGTGGAACCATATAAAGATGTGGTCTCAAACAAACAGATATCTGCATCATACTTTGCATTTAGTTGTTCTCTTGCCTCATGAGAACAACATAACATAGCCAGAAGTTTACCACCGAGATAGTTGAAACCGAAAGGTTGAGTAGGAACAATGATGAATCCCATAATCGCATGGCGATTGAATCTACCCAAATCAGGTACGGTTCCCAACCAATCATTTCTAGGTTTGGAATTTATGGTGGGAGAACCGAACCTTATGAACCCAATGATCTTATCTGTATTCTCCTCAAAGACCATCCACTTCATAGATTTGCCTGGAATTGAATCCTCAAATACATGTGACATGGTTATCTGCAACCTACTACTATACATGTCACTCAAAGCCTTACCTTGTATAGGTTTTACTTTGATCTTCATATCACTAGGGTGCATGTCAAAGTTAGTAAATAGATCTTCTTCAGGTCCCATGCCAGGCAATGCCGAAGGTAGTTTAGATAATCTATCTAATTTTACTTTAACAAGATATTCATCAATCCTACCTGTATTTGAGAAGTAATCTATAAACTCATCTGCAAATATAGATGCTTTATCAGGACTTAGAATCATTGGATTATTGGCATACCATACTCAGGTTCAAGAGGTAATGATTCATAGTCATACCTTGGGCCTGGAACAGGCATAGTTCTGGGTTTAGGCGCTGTAAGAACCTCTATGAGTAAATTAATATCCGCAGATATAGCATCGCCCGTGTCTGCCATTCTACGGTATCCATTACCGATATAGATTTGTCCGATAACAACAGCAATAGTTGCCGCACCCCAGAACAGATAGTATCTAGAGGATTTTATTTGTGCTTTAGTTTTAGCAAAAGTTGATTTGGTCATTTGAATTCACACTCCACCATAATTTCAGTTAAAAATGCCAAGAGATTTATCTCCTGATCTGCAACGTATGTTGATTGGTATTGATACTTAGCAACAATCGGAACAGCAGCTGCTTTAGATAAGTTGTCAAAGTTGTCATAAAGAGCATCGTATATACGACGCATCAAAACTTGTGCATCTTGATCTAAATTATTGACGGTCCACTTACGAACATTTTCAAAGTTTCTTTGTTTTAAATTCCTAAGAAGATCATCAATGTTTACTTGCGAGAAGTTAACAAGAATAGATGAGTCAATCTTGCCGCCAACTGAATGACGTTGTAACTCATTAAGAACTCTCCTCCAATCAGGAAAGTGTTTCTTAATAAGTTGTGCAATCACCTTCTTATCAAATTCTACCTTCTCTTCATCGAGTATGTTCAAAACTCTCTGAAAGAAAGTGGCCATGATCTCATCTTTCTGGTCTGATAAGATAGAAAAATCTATTACAGAACATCTAGAATGTAGAGGTTCTATAATCCTATTCTTGTAATTACAAGTAAAGATAAATCTACAATTTTTATAGAACGCCTCTATGTTGGCTCTCAATAAAAGTTGTACATCATGGGTTGTATTATCTGCCTCATCAATAATAATAACTTTATGACTACTACTATCCATAAGAGAAACAGTAGAAGCAAAATTCTTTGCCTGATTTCTAACTGTGTCTAAAAATCTACCTTCATCAGATCCATTAATTACATAATAATCTGCTCCAAGTTGATGACACAATGCTTTTGCTACTGTGGTCTTACCTATGCCTGGCGGACCTGACAACAAAAGATTAGGAATAGATCCTTCATTTAGAAACTCTCTAAATGTCTTTTTGATTCCTTCTGGAAGGATACATTCATCAATAGTTTTAGGACGATATTTTTCTACCCAAATAAATT
>VTLG01011970.1_pt1 | contig 11608 bp, 11 predicted proteins | sample 4694571 | NCBI WGS metagenome assembly VTLG01 (sample SAMN12604809, study PRJNA352737) | marine metagenome | biome: ENVO:00000447; feature: ENVO:00000209|ENVO:00000569|ENVO:01000036; material: ENVO:00002151; isolation source: viral sequences binned using virsorter ... | reverse complement strand
AAGTTGTAGAGAGATCAGCTTTTGACGATATCTTATTTGGAGATGGAATTAGAACTTCTGTAGATGCTCGAATTAAATATACTCCTGATGAATTAGCAGATCTTTCTGACTTCATCAGAAGTTTTGAAGATCCTACTTACGAGAAGGTTTTAAAGAAACTTGATGATTATCTATACCCAGAGAAAGGAGATAAAGCAGCTCCTTATCCTATTAATGAAAAGGATGCTGAACGAATAGATGATCTATTAGACATTCTTGAAGAACAAGATCCCAAAGCCTATGAAGAATGGGATTGGATGAGAGATGAACCTAAAGCACGGACTGATGTAGATGATCCACGTGGTTTCTATGAAGAGGATGCAAGAGCTTTTGATGAAGCACAAGCTAGAAGAACCCAAGAACCTGCTGGTGGAAAGAGAACTAGAGAAGAAGTCGAAGGTGCTGCTGAAGATGTTTTAGAAGCATTCCAAAAAGTACAAGATGGTGATGCAGATATGCTTGATACTCCTGCCTTATGGCAAGACGTAACTACGCTTAGATCTCCAAAAGGTAGAGACTATTACCCAGGTTCAAGTGCTCCAGGTGGAGACTTTGAAAAAGTCCTTGATGCCTTTAGTCATCGTTTCGATAGGATCATTGAGACTGGAATGCCTTCTATTAGTAGTAGAAGAATTGCTCAAGAATTAGGAGATGCTTTCAGGAAGCAAGGTATTAATGTCGATGAAATCTTGCATGATGAAAGCATTGCAGGAGCAACAGAAATCTTCTCTAATAATGTTGAGAATATTACTAACCTTTTAAAGATAAGATTTGGTCTTAACTTTACTGGTGGAGAAGCTGCTAAGTGGGCTATTAAAGCAGATAATGCTATTAATAATCCTTCTATTAATAGAGAAGAAGCGTTAGGAGAAATGATAAGACATTTAGAAACTGCATTGCAGTTCTCTAGGGTTTATCAAATATGGACAAGAAGTGCAGGTCAATTACTTCAATCAGCTCAGGCACAAATCAAAGGAGAAGGTATTACTGAAACTCTGAAGAGACATAATTTAGGTTTCGATAAAGTTGCTGCATTGAGTGAAGCATCACAAGTTTCATCACAAGTCCTTGTCTCTAATCTTCCAGAAGAATTTCTAACTGCATTAAGGACAGGTGAATGGACACCTAGAGCAGAAGCTTTTGCATATCAATTAACAATGCTTGCAAAAGATGCAGATGTTGAACATGGATTAAAGACTATTCAGGATTTATTAGGTGCAAATGAGAAAGCAAAAGGCATGAGGAAGAGGCCAGAAGTAGCTGACTTCGAGAAAATCTCTAAAGGATTAAGTGTCTCTTACGTTAATAATCTTTTATCTGCTGCAAAAACATGGGCTGTTCAAACTTCAGGTCTTTTAAGAACAGCTGCTGAACCTGCTTTCAATTCAGCTACAGCAGCTTTAAGTGGAGATTTACATAGAGCAAGAATTGCTTTATTGCAATACAACTATATAGTTAGATCTTTTTATGGTTCATTAAAACTTGGGAAGAAAGCATGGGATATAGGTCAATCCTTATATGATCCGAAAATCCGTACAGCTGCTTGGGCTAGTGATGCTGCTGGAGATGTTGATATAAATACTTCCTATGCACAGAATCGTGCTTATCAAATGGATGATCCTCATCCTTCTTACGACTTAAATACAAGTCCTTTTGTAAAAGAAGCTAGTGAAAATCCTGGTCTTTTCTCAGCTCATACTTTATGGAAGTTAAATACTTGGAATATAAGAGGTCAGCTTGCTTTAGATACCTTGACCAAGAGTTTGGCTGGTAATTCTTTAGCCCATGTTGTTGGCATAGAAGAAGGTTTAATGATGGGTAAAAGAAAAGGTTTAAAAGGTGCTGAATTAAGTAGTTATGCAGAGCAATGGGCTGCTGCAAAGATTGAGTTCTATACCTTCGATGCAATCGTTAATGGGGAAACAATTGCAGATGCAATTATGAAAGATGAGGCTGCATTGCAAATAGGAAGAATCCTTACTTTTACAGATCAAACCAGGGCAAGGATGCCAGGCAGAACTTATGCCTTTGGAGAAGAATTGGCTAAGTCTAGAGGGATGGTAGATGAAGGAGAGATAGATGAATTCGCAAAGGCATATAGAGCTGGAGAATTAGAAGGAGCACAAAAGAAATGGAATAGATTTATTAGAGGTGCTGATGGTGTTGTTCAGAATGCAAAGAACTTAGAAGATTTGCCTATGCCAGGTGAATTGACTCCAACTCTTACATCTGGTTGGTCGCAAATTCCTCAAGCTTGGGGCAAGTTACAAGCAAGAAGAGAAGGAGCAATATATACCTTTATCCAACCATTCAATAGGTCACCTGGAGATATTACAAAGCAATGGATCAGAATGATTCCAGGTTTAAATATGACAGTCGATACTTTCTATAGAGATCTATTTAATGAGAATGCTTATTTGCGTAATAGGTGGAAATCAGAAGTTGCAATAGGAACAACAGTATCAGGATTATTTGCAGCAACTGTTTTAAACAATGAAGAGTTTCCTATTGAGTTCACAGGCTATGGGCCAAATAATCCAACGATGAGGAAAGAATGGACAGATGGAGAAAGACCTCCTTTATCTTGGAGGACAAGAGGAAAGGATAAAGATGGTAATCCTGTTTATGGTAAGTGGCGTTCTTATAGAGCATTTGAACCAGCTGCAACATTTATCGCAGGATTAGCTGATTACAAGATGTTGTATAACGATCTTTCACAAGATCAGAAAGACGATCTGATTGCAGGGTTCTCTGTATCTTTAGCAGCACAAGTTATGGTAGGGAGATATAATGCTACTTATTACAAGGGTATTACTGAATTTTTAGATGCTATTGCTTCTACGATTCCTGGTATTGATGGTATTAATAAAAGAGAATTAGAAGCTTCAGAAAGAAATAAATTATCCAGATATTTCCAGCGATTTGTTACTAACTTCATTCCAGAATCAGGAAGACTAAGAGAAGTAAGTAGAGCAATAGATAGATATAAGAGAACAATTGATTCAGGTGTTAATCCTATTGTTGCTTTTGATGAAGCAGATGAAGGATTAGTTAAACAAAGAGATGACTTAGGTCGTGTTATATATCTTAAGAAAGCAGATGCAGAAGGAGAAGATCCAAATCCTCTATTGAATTTTGCAGCTAATTACTTTAGGCAACAGTTAGATGAGATCAAGAATACAATTCCTGGGTTCTCTGAGACATTACCTGAAAGAATAAATTGGGTTACTGGCTTACCAGTTAGGAATGCTGGATTCTTAGGTAGTAATGATCTTCCATTAGATGATGCTCCTTGGTTATCAAGACTTACAGGTGCTTACTTTGGAACATTGAAAGGTGCAGTTAGTGAATTTGGAGTAGGTGCTAAAGGTCATTCATTTGATCCACGATTAAAATCTCAGAAGAGTAAAGGAGTAGCAACTTATGAATATAAAGCTTCTATTGTTAATGATGAGATGATAAAAATGAATAGAGCAGGTGCAGTATTCCCTCCTCCAAGACCTACTGATTTTGGTAAAGGAATTAGATTAAGCCCTCCTGCATTTAGAAAATATAAGGAATATATCTACACAGTTAAACTTCCTGCTTATGGTGGAAAGACTTTGACAGAAGCTTTATACAGCAGAATTACAGCTAAAGATTATCAAGCCAATCAAGATTATGTGGTTCATCCTACAGATGGAACAGATGGGTTAAAAGGCTTTAAGAGATTTCCTGAATTGCGTAAAATCATTAATGACTATAAACATGCAGCTAAGGAAGAATTTAGAAAAGATGGCAGTAATGAGTACAGGATGGAGGTTACACTAATAGAAAATAGACAAATAGAAAGTGAAAGGATCGAAGAGAATACAAGAAGAACGCAGATATCTTTAGAGGGAGACGGTAGTATGGAACTAAATGCTCAAGACTTTGCAGCCTCAATCAACAGGTAACTAACCTATGGCCTACGCATTCGACACCTATACAGGGAATGGGTCGCAAACCGATTTCAATATCACGTTTCCTTATATCAATGAGGATCATGTAAAGGTATATGTCAACTATGTAAATACCTCGTTTACATTTGAACCAAATAAATCGACAGCTCGTTTAGCTAGTGCTCCTGCTAATGGAGTACCTGTAGAAGTTAGGAGAATTACACCTTTAACAGGAGTGCTTGTTGATTATGCAGATGGCTCAACTCTTACAGCAGGAGACTTAGATACCAGCAACTTACAGCATTTATATAACGCTCAAGAACTAGATGACATTCAGAATAAAGCAATATCCCTATCTCCTACTACTGGCTTACCTACAGCCAATAGCAGAAGAATAACGGAAGTAGCTGATCCAACAGCAGCTCAGGATGCAGCGACAAAGAACTATGTAGATACAACAACTCAACCAGTAGACGCTGAACTAACAGAACTCGCAACAATGAGTTCAGGAACAGCTTCTTCTCTAGCTGATCTGACTGGTACAGAAGTCCAGATCCTAGATGGCGCAACAGTTACCACTGCTGAAGTAAATCTCCTTGATGGGGTAACTGCTACGACAGCAGAAATTAATTATGTCGATGGTGTTACTTCTAATGTTCAGACTCAGCTAGATGCAAAGCAGCCATTAGATGCAGAGCTAACTGAGTTGGCAACAATGGCTAGTGATACAGCCGCTGCATTGGCTGATCTAACTCAAGCTGAAGTACAACTTGTTGATGGAGCAACTCTTACTACTACTGAACTGAACTATGTAGATGGAGTTACTTCTGCTATTCAGACACAGATAGATGGGAAGCAACCACTAGATGCAGATCTAACTTCTCTCTCTAGTTGCCAGTCAGGGGCAGCAGTCAACCTTGCATTACTTACATCAGGTGAAGTCGCTGTTCTTGATGGTGCAACTCTCTCTACTAATGAGCTGAATACCTTAACTGGAATTACTTCAACAGCAGCAGAACTAAACAAGTTAGATGGGGTTACTTCTACTACTGCAAACTTAAATGTAGTAAGTGGCATGACGAAGGCCACGACTCTTACAAGTAATAGTGATACAGAATTTCCAACTTCTAAAGCAGTAAATGATCGAATTTTAACTGTAACAAATGCCTTGGGAGGGTTCGTTGCAATTGCAAATGAGACTTCTTTCCCTGCTGCTAACCCAGACCCAAGCAACGGAGCTGGAACAGTTGTATCCGTATCAGATGCAGGAGGTGTAGTTGTTAATGGAAGTGGCGTTGCAAGTATTACTAATGGAGCTGGTACTGGTAACACCGTAACGATTAATGGATTTCCTTCTGCTCTACAAAGCAAGACACTTGCAGCTGGTATAGGACTTCAAGTTCAAACAACAACAACGCTTCACACTTATACCTATCACAAAGTTCTTGCAAAGGAAGCAGATGTAGAACAGCTATCAGATGATATTAATGACTTCAATAATAGATACAGAGTTGTAGATAGTCTTCCAAACTCTAATAACGATGAAGGTGATTTGGTATATAACAAGTCAACAGACAAGATGATGGTATATGACGCAACTACTAGCGCATTTAAAGAAGTTCAATCAATCGGTAGTTTTAACTTTAATACTCTTAGTTCTTATAACGGAACAGGTGGTAATAGTGCAGCATTTAATGGAACTGCATATAGGTTTGTATTAAGTAATCCACCTTCTTTTGCTCAACAATTAATTTGTTCAGTGAACGGTGTGGTTCAGAAACCTAATACAGGTACGAGTCAACCGTCAGAAGGATTTGCAATAGATGGAAGTTCGATTATCTTCAGTGCTGCACCAGCTCAGAACGCTCCTTTCTTTGCTATTACATTAGGATCAACAGTTAACATTGGTACTGTATCTGACGGGACAGTTACTGAAGCAAAGCTAAGTGTTGGTAATAATCCGACTAATGGAAAGTTCCTTCAAGCACAGTCAGGACAGACAGGTGGTTTGTATTGGGAAACTGTATCTCAATATTCAACACCTTTAACAACTAGAGGAGATATTCTTTATCGAGATGCTTCAGGAGATCAGCGATTAGCTAAAGGAACAGACGGTCAATTCTTAAAGATTGGAGCCAATGATCCCGTATGGGCTGACATCCCTCCTGGTACACCGACTACAACTAGAGGAGATATTATTTATAGAGGTGCAAGTGCAGATGCCAGATTAGCAAAAGGAACTGCTGGTCAGTACCTAAAGATTGGAGCGAATGATCCTGAATGGGCTGATGTTGTAGCAGCTACTGCTGATGGTGTTCTATGGGAAAATAATTTAACGATTTCAAATAACTATACAATTGCTGCAACGAAAGGAGCACATTCAGTTGGCCCAATTACAAACAATGCTACCGTTACTATTAACGGACGCTGGGTTATCAGTTAGTATTTGATTATGGCTTTAGTTCTTGACGGCTCGAATAATACAATCAGCGGTCTAGCTGCTGGTGGTTTACCTGCTAACAGCGTAACAGCAGCTAATTTACATAGTGGTGTCTGGTCTGGAAAGATAATTCAAATACAACAATCAGTTAAGACTGACTTCTGGACTCGTTCAGAAACAACATACGCAGACATTGATGGTACAGATCAGAATGGTGCTGGCTCAATATGGTGTGTCAAGATTACCCCGTCATCTACTTCAAGTAAGATCTGGGTAAAAGGAACAGTAGCAGTAGGTGGTCATAGTCATGGAAGTATTAACTTATATCGAGACAGTACACAGTTACATTTCGGTGATGCTAGTGGTACTCATGCAAGTATTAATAGAACTACTCAACAGTTTCTTAGTGGTAGTTTTAACGTAACTCCTATCGCATTAGATTATCTTGACTCGCCTAACACTACAAGCGAAGTGACTTACAAACTGCAAGGTGGTACTCCTCATAGTGCTAGTTACTATATCTATATAAATAGATCACATACACAAGAGAACCATCCTTATCTTTCTAACTGTGCATCAACCATGACTGTACTGGAGGTAGCAGGCTAATGGGTTCAATTAAGTTCCCCCACGCATCAGGAAATAGCATGAGCGTCGCAGCTCCTGCAACGAATCCTGCATCTGATTTAGAACTTAAATTACCTGCAACTATTGGTACTGCTGGTCAAGTATTAAAGAATAGTTCTACGGCTGGGACACTTGAGTTTGCAAATAGTGGAACACTCTTACAAACAGTAAGAGGTGGCGATACAACTGAGTACAATGTAAGCGGACAAACTTATATAAACGCTCAAGCACTTTCAGTTACGCCTAAATCGAGTACGTCAAGATTTATGGTTTATCTTTGTCCGATTAGAATCGAATTAAGAAGTGGCGAAGAACTGAACTGCAAAGTTGTTGTTGGGAGCGATGAATCAGTAGTAACTCGACATCAATCAGGTTCAAGCGATGGTTATTATACGGCTCATCCGTTGTTCTATCATTTCAATCATTCTTTGACTGCTGGAAGTACAGTTACTTTTCAAGTGAAAATTAGGAATGGTAATTCAGGCCAAAGCGATAATATAACTTATGGTGACAACGGCACTGCTAGTGAAATGATTGTTCAGGAGTTTGAACCATGAGTGTTACTATTTTCGACATTATCTATCAACTTTATCCCGATGCTAACGGGGTAACAAATAAAGAAGGCGTTTATCAAGCCTATGATAAAGATGGGAAAGAAATAACTATAAATCGATCTAATATAGATGCTGAATTAGCAAAGCAAGAATATAAAAACAAAAGAGTCTATCCATCCATAAAAGAACAGCTTGATCTTCAATATTGGGATCAAGTGAATGGCACTACTAAATGGAAGGAAGCCGTTGCTAAAGTCAAATCTGACAATCCCAAGCCATGAGCCAACTTAGAGTCAACGCCATATCAGATGCAGCAGGAGCTAATGGAAATGCCATTACGCTTGCTACTGATGGAACTGCAATAGCAAATTTAAGTAATTATCCAAGAAGAAATTATATTGTGAATGGCGGTTTTGAAGTCCATCAACGTGGTGATCTAACCCATTCATATTCCTATTGTGGTGATCGTTATCAGAATAGAACAGGTTCAAGTACAGTTATAGCTCAATCAACAACAGTACCAGCAGGTTTTGCTAAATCAATGAGCCTAACTGCTAGTTCAGGTACATTAACTCTCGCTTGGAATACTGTAATAGAAGCAGGTGACGGTTTAACTGGGACTTCTGTATCAAATGTCTTTTCAAATAACTCTAAATGGACTGTAAGTATTTGGTCTACTCAAGCACCAAAAGTAAGAGTAGATTTTACTGATGGATTTGGTCCAAATAATCCAGTTGCTATTGTTGCTTTTACAAATATGACTTCTACTGGAGAAACCAGTAATGGGTTCACAAGATATAAACATACTTTTGATATTGCATCTAATAATCCAGTCGGTACTAGCAAAGGTCTTCATATTGGTTGGGCACTTGTTAGTGCTGCTGCTGATGTTAAATTCACAGGAGCACAACTTGAAAGAGGAGAGATATGTGGCCCTTATGAACACTTAACCTATGCACAATATTTACTAGATTGTTATCGTTATTACTGGAGAACTCTTGCTAATAACAATGAGTTTTTCCCTGGAATGGGTATGGCTGATACTGATGGTAATACTGTTATTTTAAATACTCCGTTCCCTGTAAGAATGAGAACAGCACCTACTGCAATAGAGCAAAGTGGAACAGCTAGTGATTACAAAATAAGAAGATCAACAACAGCTACTTGTAGTTCTGTTCCTTCATTTGGTCACGCTACTGTTGATCAAGCTGCTACAAACTTTATCGCATCCAGTCATGGATTCGGTGATGGTTCCGCAGTAAGATGCATGAGTGGTGGCACTGACAAATGGTTAGGTTGGAGCGCTGAATTCTAATGAAATACAAACTACTACGCACTGATGATCTAACAGGCAAAAAGATCTATGAGAAAATAGAGGATGATAATAAATCTTATCTATCCTGTTCAGAAGACAACCCAGACTTTAAAGAATGGGTATCAGCAGGTAACACCCCAGAGGAGGGAGATTAATGGGACTAACACAAGTCAACACTGATGGCGTTAAAGATGATGCTGTCACTCTTGCTAAACAAGCAGCCGGAACTGATGGTCAAGTTATTACTTATGACGCATCAGGTAATCCAGTAACAGTAGGGCCAGGTACTGATGGTCAGGTCTTAACTTCTACTGGTGCAGGATCACCTCCAGCTTTTGAAGATATACCAGCAGCAGGAGCAGCTTTAACAGGCTCAACCGATAACACCATTTGTACCGTTACAGGTGCAAACGCTATTCAAGGTGAGGCAAATCTTACCTTTGATGGAACAAGTTTATTATCAGTACATGTTCCTAGTGCAACTGGAGAACCAGCAATTAATTTTACTAATAGTGATACTGGGACAGGCACTGGCAATGGGTTTGGTTTAGGAATAAATGATGCAGAATCCCCTTACATTTGGAATAGAGAAAATACAGACTTACGGATAGCAACAAATAATGCAGAAAAAGTCCGCATCGGTTCGGATGGAAAAGTACATATAAATAGAACAACTGCTTTAGATTCTAATCATATAAATTTCTCAGCTACAAAAGCTCTATCAGCAGGTATCCCTCAAAATCAAATAAATATTGGTGATGCTGCGGCATACAACACTACAGACAATGGTGGTGCTATAGGGTTCTCAGCCAAATTTACCTCTGGTGGTGGATATACCACTATGGCCAGTATTGAAGGTGTAAAACGGGATAATACTGATGGAAACTATAACGGAGATCTAGTCTTCAAGACAAGAAGTCATAACGGAAATAATATTGAAAGGATGCGTTTAAATGACAGTGGTTTAAAATTCCCGTCTGGTTATGGTATTGACTTTAGTGCTACTGCTGATGCTGGCTCCAGTGCTTCAAGTATTAGTGAACGGCTTTCAGACTATGAAGAGGGTTCATGGACACCAACCTATAGTAATGATGGTGATTATGTAAGCACTGCTGGATCCGCCAATAAATACATAAGAGTAGGTAATCAAGTTACTGTATTTGGAAATCTGAGAAGTAATGAAAACACAGCAGGGAACGGTGCATTTTATATAACTAGCTTACCTTTTGCTTCTGCAAACCATAGTAATATGTACTGGTGTGGGACATTAATGGGAGATAATGGCTGGACTAATACTCAAGATAATATGGTATGTCAGGTTCAACCTAACTCTAGTACATTAAGATTTTGGAAAAATGGTAATGGTAATGGTGTTGGAAATATTTCTTTCGGTGGAGACATAGGGATACACGCTAATATTATGTATAGCGTAACTTATCACTGTGCATAAACTATGGCATTAACAAAAACAACAGAAAACGACAAAATTGAAGTCGTTAGCAAATGGTATGTACAAGTAAGAAATGCAACAATCATTAAAGATGATGATAAAGAGATTTCTCGTTCATTCAATAGACACACACTTGTACCAGGAACACTTGATGGAAGTGATAACCTAGTATCTACTGATATATCTAAAGAGGATGCAGACGTTCAGGCAATATGTAACGCAGCTTGGACTAGCCAAGTGAAGACTGACTACACTGCTTTCCTAGTAGCACAGAAATCATCATGAGAAAAATCATTGATGGTATTGCAATTGCTAGTGGCGTTGGTGTCATAGCTATTGTTGGTGGCGGGGCGTATGGCTTCTTCTGGTTCCAAGGAAACAAGGATGCCTTGATGCAGAAAGCAGTAGAGCAAGTCACCAAATCAATTAAGTTACCTGGGTTATCTAGTCCAGCATTACCAACAGCAGCTCCACCTAGCCTCCCTAAATTCTAATGAAACTAGAAATGGGTAAAGAATGGGCTGAAGAACAGCGTCAGCGTGGCTTAAGAATGGATCGTCTTTATGTCCTTGATGGTCGTCATCGAAGTGATCATCCTCAACATGGATTGTTTACTGGACTAGCTGCAAAAGCAGAAGAGTTAGAAAAAGATTTAACTGAATGAATTTATTAAACGCAATAGGATCTCTATTCGTTTATAGAAGTCCTGATCCCGAAGATTGTTATCGTTCTTATTTAGCCACCAAATCTAATAGAGAGTTAAGAGAAATAGCTCATACTCCTAGCCATTACAGTAAGACTATGCTTATCAATATGATTATTGATGGAGAAAATTCCAAAGATTGAAACTCCTGTCATTAGGGTTTGGCAGATACAGCCACCTCAATCTTTAAATATCCAAGCACCAGTCACACTCCAACTGGGATTCCCTGTTATAGATATGCCTGGATGTGTTGAAGCAAGAAAGAATAATAGGGAGAATAGTGCATTACTAATTAACGATCCAAAAGGAAATGTTGTCTTATGCCAAGCGGAGTATCCAAGCTACAACGCAATGGATTACACGCCAGAAGAACTTATATATCCACCGAAGAACGAGGAACAAAGATATCCACAACCACCCATCCCAGCAGCGGACACACCTACCGCCAAGAAGATCGAGGATTGCCCGCCACCTGGCGCAGCGGAAGTTGGAACTAAAATCGAGGATGGCAGGAAAGAAATAATTGCATATCAACTAATAGGCAATCGCTGCATCACTCA
>VTLG01010190.1_pt1 | contig 11608 bp, 16 predicted proteins | sample 4694571 | NCBI WGS metagenome assembly VTLG01 (sample SAMN12604809, study PRJNA352737) | marine metagenome | biome: ENVO:00000447; feature: ENVO:00000209|ENVO:00000569|ENVO:01000036; material: ENVO:00002151; isolation source: viral sequences binned using virsorter ... | reverse complement strand
ACTCCATCTAAATCCATAGTTGTATCTGTGTTTCCGATATATAAATTAGTAACTTTAGAACATTTTTGTTTTAATTTAGGAGGTAATATATTTATAACTTCTCTTGCAGCATCAGTTAACCATTGATTAGCTAAAGTAGTATAATCGTCTCCCTCTTCACTCGCACTATCTAGGTTTGCATCAAAACCTGTTAAAGAATTAATTTGTACTCCAAAATTCCAAGCCATTATCTAGCATTCCTTTGTTTAATATCTTCATCCATTGTTGTTTGACTAAATTCCACTTTTGTTTGTCCACTCCATGTTGTTCTCATATTAACGTGATTTGATGTTTTAAAATTGCTTCCATTTCCAAAAACCTTACCACAATCACATTCCTTCATTTCATCTCTTGGAACTTCTGTTCTTACTCCACATTGACAATAATAAATTCTCACTTCTTAACTTTTCCACCCTTTTTATATATTGGTGGCTTCATAGCTATTGCTTTACCTACCTCTTCTACAATTCCCATAGGATTCATATTAGGTGATAAAGTATTTGGATTAACTCCAAAATTTTGTTCCCCTGGTATCTTTCCACCTAAATAATATGATTCTCTCATACCAGGAGCATCTTTTTTACCAGCTGGGGCATAATCAAGTTCCCAATTTTCATCAGTCTCGGCAATTTGTTCTGCTCTTTGAGTTCCCTCTGACGTATATGGTTGTCTTGACACAACATCCCCTGTTTGTTTATCTACTACTTTTGGCATTATTTTCTCCTTTTTCTTGCGTTTAAACTTGGTGGTAATTTACCATGAGTATTAATATAATTCAAATATGGCTCAGTATCTTCATTGACCGAACTCTTTTTTATCATATATTCACCACCTTCAACTTCAATTGGTATACCACCATCCTTATGTGATTTACCATTAAATTTTCCACCTTTATTGTATTTTTTCCATTTCTTAGGCATTTATAAATATTCTACATGAATTATTAAACTTAAATCTGTTGCTGCTGCAAAATCTATTGAACCTTCAGAACTTAACGCTGAAACATAAACACTTTTTGAACCCTCATCAGCTTTTAATAAAAAAGACACTGGATTTTGGTCTGCTTGAGTAAGAGCACTATTATACATTGTTGTTGCTGAGTCAGCACTTGAATCATTTGAAAGCCAATCACTATTTATCATTTTATGCATACCTAAAAAGTTCAACTTTAAAAAATTACTATCCGTTATGTCGGGCTGTGCATTAAAAGTTCCTAAATCAATTCCTCCAGTTTGATGAAATATTAATTCACAATCAATTGTTACAGCATCTGCACAAGTTGCTGAAATACCAACTACTTTGGATACTCCTCCTCTTTCACGTACTGCATTAGGAATTTCTACTGCGTTAAATAAAACATCACCATTTGAATAAGCACCACTTGTATCCAACCTAGGAAACACTCTTATTACATTTCCACCTATTGTCATTATATCTCCTATCCTAGATAAACTATAATTACAGCAACAGTATGTCCACCAAGTTTAACAGAAGTCATGCTTTGAACAGTTCCAGAACTACTATCTAATGTTTGCCAAAATGTATTAATTTTTTCAGCTAATGTTCCCGTTGTTCCACTATCTTGTGTTCCTGTTGGAATTGTTCCAACTATAATTTTTGTTAGCGTATTATAAGCAGCCATTTATTCTCCATTTAAAAATTAAACTAAATCTTTAGTAGATTCGGGAGTCGCCCTTTATACGACAACTCCCATAGTTCTACAAAACTATTAATCCTTATGAATTTGGATTACGATGTAGTAACAGCTCCATCTTTACCAGATTGACCAGTTAGGTACCAATGACCACCAAAAGCTGAAAATTCTAAATAATCACCTTTTAATGCAGATGTTCCCCAAATAACATTAGAAACGCCTGTAGCGCCATCAGCACTTGAACCAGGGCCATCGTCACCAGTATCAACTTCAGTTTCGTTGACTTTACCAAAAACGATTGCACTTCCTGCAGCTACTGTTATAGCATTAGAAGGAGTATTTTCATTAACCCAGAATTTATAATAAATTCCATCTTCAATGCTTGAACCTGTTGGAAGAGTTATTGCCACAGTTCCACCTGATGCTTCAACATAAAATACTTTACCACTATCAGCTTCAGTTAATGTAATATCAGCTCCTATAAGTAAAGTTTTTTGTTTATAATTACCAGTTTGTTGGCTGTTTTGATTTAATATATCACTTCTCATAATTAAACTCCTTTATACTTGTAAGTGTATTAAAGCATGAGTTTCAGGAAGAGATATTTCAAGACCAGCTTCGGTCAATATCATATCTTTTCTTAAATCTTCATCTGCTTGTTGCACGTTAGTTATTATATGAGTGTCTCTATTTACGCCATTTCCAACAAGAGGCCTATATGATACATGGTCTAAATCAACTAAACATAAAAATCCAGCTGCATTACCTCTAAATAGAGGCTCTTTAACTAGAGATAAATCACCATGAATAGTTTCAATCTTCATTATTTTATGACCAAATACACCTTGACTTCTTTCGAAATTATAAGCAATTCCTCCAGCGTCAGTTGCAACTTTCATTGATGTATCCATAAAACCACCTAATTTGTTGAAATGAGATATAACAGGCAGACTAGCTAAACCAAGTTTACTTGCTGTACCACCACGAGCAGGGTCATATATAACCTCAAAATCGCTTAATAAGTCATCATAAGACCAATTCGCTGCTGTAATTGTTTTTAAGTAACCTTTATCTTCAGTATAAGATACTTGAGCTTCGTCTGCAAGTTGACCCTGTGAGTTTGCTATAATATGTCCGCAAATACCATCAGTATAATTAATACTGTTAGTTGAGCCTCTCATACCAAAAAGCATTGCTCTTTCAATATCAACTTTATGTTCTCTCAGTTTGTTATTCCAGATTCTTTGCCATTCATCAGCATAACCACGATAAACAGTTGCTCTTGAGGTATTACTCATTTCACAAGCTGTTTTGAATATTTGAGTATATCCATAATCATGGTCTAACTTTTGTGACCAAACATCTGGAGCTCCTGAGCCCTCTTCAAATGAAGTTCCGACTACTGTGCATTTTGCATTATCTGGCACTGTTAAAGCTGCCGAAGATGCTTTTGCAATTGTCCTAACAGTACAAGTACTTGATGAACCTGCATCCACAACTGATTCAATACGAACAACACACCATTCTGGTTGTGCTGTAGATGTATCTTCAGTACCACAGGTTACTACCATTCCTGGTATTAACCAATCAACAGATGCACCACCTTCAGTATCAAATGATGTACTTGTAGTACTTCCAACTGCAGCAGCTGTAAAGCCACCAGTTGAAAGAAAACTTCTATCAGTAATTGATACTTTTGTTCTGTCTTCTAGGAATCGAAACTGAGAATCTGAAGTGGACACTTTTCCTACTTTTGATAGATATACGAAAAATGGAGATTCTTCTGGTGCAAGTTCTGCAATCCTATCACTAAAGTCAAATAACCGTCTTGTGTGAAAGTCTGTATTCGATGCACCAGGAGTTCTTGTTCCATTGGCCGATAAACTACCGCCTGTATATGTTGCCATTTTTTCTTCTCCTTAGTTTATAATTTACAATACTTTAGCACGACTTCCAGCACTCATGATTGATTCCCACATTTTTTGCGCATCGTCTTTTTTAACAGGTTGTTGACCTGTAAGTACTCCACCTTGCTGTGGAACAGCTTGGTTTTGACGAATTGAATCAAGTGGACTTTCAACATTTTCATTGCTTTCAGCCTGCTGTTGAGTTACAGATTGCCACATATTAATTGCACCATCAATACCATATTCGGCAGGATTCTTGCTTGCAAAATCCATAAACGACTGAATTTGCTCACCTGTCATCCCTCTATTAGATAGTTCATTTTGAAGTTGATTCATACCAACTTGTTTTTGAACTCCAGCCACTTGGCTTTTTACAGCGTCATTAATACTGTCTTGTAACTCTTGTTGTCGAAATTGATACGACTTAGACGATGGGTCATTATAGGCTTCCCAAGGGTCAAACTCATCCTTAGATAATTCAACACGACTAGGTTGTGTTGGTTGACCACTACCACTAAGCATACCTGTTACGGCATTTACTATATCAGGTCTTGATTCCAACATTCTTCCAACTTGTTCGTACTGTTTTAACTTTTGGTTTTCAACATGTAGTTTATCTTTCTCTGATTGAAAATACTTAGCTTGTGATTCCCAATCATTTGTAGATTCTTGCTGCTGAGTTGCTTCATCTTGCCCTACATTATCATTAACTTGACCTTGTTCAAGATTGTTATTTTCTAATGCGTTATCCATTTACTCTCCTTTTCTTTGCAATCTCTCTTGTTTTTCTTGAGTTTGGCTACGTAAACGTAACTTCTCTGACTCGAGTTTAACTGCGTTTTCTAGTTTTCCAACTGCTAATCTATTAGCAGACTTGGATTCACTTTCTTGTGATTTGAGCTCAGATTTGAATTTTTCAACTTCTGTACGCTTCCTAGCTGAAACTGACTCTCTATGAGCTGTTTGTAAATCACCCTGTAAATTCTTGACAGCTTCTTGTGCTTGCTGTAATTGTCCTTGTAATTGTTGAACAATATCCATTCTTTGAAGAACACCTTCTTTATCAAATATATCTGTTTTCATTAAAGCTTCAGTTCTATCAATAAGCCCTGCTTGGTATGCTTCCATATAAATTGACCATTCACCCCATCTGTTTGATGGCATTGTTGAATTACCAATTATATTAATATCATATTGACCTATAGTTAAATCATTCATCATTTCACCAATCGCTTGAGATTTATCATTATAATGATTAACCATATATTCACTCATATCATTATTTGGTTGAACTACTCTAAATGCTTTTTTATAAGTATAATGTTCTTTTGCTAAATTATATATAACTTGACCTAATCTTCTTAAAGAGCCTTCAATATCTCTTAATTTAGATTTACTTCTTCTTTGACCAAAATCCTCAAGCATCATTGTCGCTGAAGATGTTTTAGGAGCAACTTCCGTATTTCCTTGCATCATTTCAAATATACCCATATTTAAATCAATATATTTTTCAATTAATTGTGGTAATTGCATTACCGAATTAGATAATGGTTGTGGAGATGGAAAATGCGGTTCACCAAATGAGGGGTCATATTCTATTGTAGCATTTGGATTAGCCCAATCTCTTTCTAATTCTTCAATATCATCAACACTTCCTTGAGGAATAAGTAATTTTAAACCAGAAGATGCTTGTGCATGAGATGTAATTAAAGACATTGTTTTATTTAAAAATCTTTGAAAATCCTTATTTTTTCTAACATCACTCATAGGATATGGAGTATTTGTCCATATGTTTGGAACAGGTACAATAGGATACTTATCCGTATTTAATATTCTTTCATATAAAACTATTTGACCTAAAGTACATACTAACTTAATTCTTGTTTGTTGAACCTCAACTACATCAAGCAAACCTTTTTCTAATGCTTCAGCCATTTTAGGGTCAGCTATAAATTTCTCCATATTTTCAACATCAAGTATTCTTTCTTCTCCTGTTTCTAAAGATACCATTCTATAATATGGAACTTTAGTTTTAGAGAAATGTTCAATCAATTGATATTTTTCAGAACCTTCACCTGTATCAAAATCTTTAATGTAATCAGGAGTAAAAGTACCTTTTGTTCTTTTATTTAATGGCGATGGATATGTATCATCTTCGCTATACCCTTCCACTAAATCAATCATTTGCTTTCCATCTTCTTGTTCTTCTGCTAATTGAGGATATAAATCAATTAATTGAAATTTTGTAAATATGGTAGATAACATCATTCCTGTTGAATCATCAAAATAACGACTTCTTGCATTTGGGTCAACAACAACTCTAAATGGGTCTACATATGTAAATTTAACCTCACCTCTACCGTAATCAGCTTCCCTATCTACATATGCATAAAAATAACCAAGGCCTGTTACAGCATAATCATGTATAGTTTGTTTAAATACTTCATTACCATCAGATATATTCCAAATATATTCAAGTATTGTTTTCCAAACACTAGCTAGGTCACTATCAGAATCTTCTCTAGGCATCGCAGAGAATTTTGGAGGTTTAGATGTTATTATAGCTTTAAACTGCTCTATAGCAGAATATATTCTATCTAATGGTATATTTGACTGATTTCTTGATTCGAGTTCATCAACTTCAGCTTCACTAAAATGATTTCCTAAATAAAAATCAATATCTTCACGTGCATGGTCTTCCCACTCTTTTCTAGCGTCTGTCCAACGTTTCCATAGTTCTTTTGTGTGTTCTGCTCTTTTATCCTTTTCAATCATAACTAATAATATAACAATATTTTATGGATTTATCAATACCTCGACCCTGACATCCAATTGTACCTTTTTTTTGGTTTTTCCCATTCATTTTTACTGTTTTTCATTTTTTTAGCTTTTCCTGCTTTTTTATTACCTTTTGCATATTGAGTTGATAACCAAAACGCATCTATTGTATCATCATGTGAACCTTTTGGAAAATCAAGCAATTCACCAATAAACTCATGCATATCCTTTTTCAAATGTACCGCTCCCGCCTTAAACATAGGTTGAAGACCTTCAAATAATCTATCTTTCTTTTTTTGATTACCATATCCTTTTATTCCTTGTTCTATCCCTGGAAGAAACTTTCCTTCTCTTTTACTACGTTTATGTACGTAATCCCTAAGCATTTCTTGATATGATATTGTTTCAATATTAATTCTTTTTATTTTTTTATATCGTTCAGCGATTTTAAATATCTCATCTGCGCAGTCCATGGGGAGGACTCTCTGTCTCCAATACTCAATAACGTAATAATCATAATCAGCGGTAACACCGATAACCATAATAACACTATAATCATTCCTAGTAGATAGCGTTGAAGCTGGGTCAACACCGATATAAATATTAACATACTCTTTCCTTCCGTCATCTAATGTTAAAAACCATGAATCGCATTCTTCATCAAACTTCAATTTACCTTTATAAAAATTATCCGTAATATCTTCTTCACTAAATATTTGGTCTTCAGGAGATTTAGCTTGATTCATGTATTCTTGGTAGAATTTAGCTGGAGTACCAGAATCTATATAGAATTGCTTTCTTTCCTCTAATTTCTTCAAAGGCCAACGTGAGGGCCATAAAGGTTTACCATTATCGAGTATAGCTTTATATGTTTCTACATCCCAAGAATACTCTTCTCCACTTTTCATAGCACTTTGATAGTTTTTAACAATTCCATTTAAAAATGAATCATAATGAACTATAGTACCATTACACCATAAAAAGCCACCTTTATCAAAATCAATCGCTGGATACACAGCAGCAGTTACCCAATTCTTTATATGAAGCCTAGCTTCAGGAGTTTTAGTATTTAACTCTGATTCAAAGTCATCAAGTATAATTCCTGTATATCTTGTAGATAATTGCTTTTTACCTCTAAGTCTTTGAGCTGTACCTTTAGCAATCATCCTACAATTATTTTTCAATACAATTTCGGTTTTAGTCCATTTATCGCCTTGTAAGTCACCAAAATAGTAATGAATTGCAGGATTTTCGTATATATGATTTGAAATCCAATTAAGATTATCCGTTGCTTGGTCTTGTGCCTCGCCGACCCAAGCGATAAACTCTGGGCTTTCTTTCTTCGCAAATAAAAACCTATGTAAGACTGCACATGCAGCTAAAGTTGATTTTGCGTGGTCACGAGGCAATACAAGAGCCAATTGTTGTATATCATTACTTAAAAGCTTTTCACCTACTTTATTATGAAATTCAGGTGTAGCGGATGCTAAAAAGTCTTGAGGAGAGAATAATTTACCAAATACGATAAGGTCTTTATATGCCATCTCAAGAATCTTTTCATTTTGAGATACATTGCCATTTAAGTTTAAATTTGCCATTATGGTATTTGTTTAATTAAGTTATTATTTAAACGAACAAGACCCTCTGGTGGGTCAGTTCCTTCGAATGTTATCTCCAAATCAGCATAATTACTTCTACCAGGCAATATAGATGAACCTAAATCAGCCTCTATTGCTCCAGCATCTTTCTTTCTAAATATACCTCCACCGAACCTAGACTCTCTTTTTCCGAAATTACTTAACTTTACCTTCAATTTCATCTTAAGTTCTTTAATTTTAATAGAACTTTGAGTAGATAAGGTTTGAAGAGGAACATCTATTTCGTTTCCTCCAATTACCATTTTCATGCATTTAGGAGTACCATCTTCATTTATGTACTTACCTATTGCTTCAATGTGCTGATTCTCAGCTAATGCTTGTGCCTGTACAACGGCATCGTATAAACCTTTAGTTAAATGGTCTAAAAAATGACCTTTTTTATTTATTGCCATCCCCAGAAGCTCCTTTTGATTTACCTATGGAAGAATTTAACATATCTAACACTTTCATGAGGCCTTCAGGCTTCTCTTGTTTTCCTTTAACCGAAATACTATATTTAGCGGATGTATCGGATTTTCTACTATTTTCCGAGTGATGGGATACTTTTCCTTGAAATTGAGCACTCCAACAACCAAAACCACCTTTGACTGTTAATTCAGCCGATGAGTCTGTTGATGACTTACTTGCTGATTGAGTGGATACTTCCATATCAAACTCTATATCAATACTATCAACACATAAACTTGGTATATTTATTATTGATAACAAAGGAACATCTAAAGCAACTTGCTCTGTTCCGTCTTCATATTGGAATTTAACGGATTTTGTATTACCACTACTATCCATTCCAACTTCAGTTATAAATTGAGCAGTTGTTGCAGCTAAAGACTTTTGTCCTTCAGATGCCGCCAACAATGGTGCTGCTATTAGATTTTCTATTGGTAAACCAGTAAACTGATTTGCTATTGAACTTGCCATTCTTTCTCCTTATTTATGAAATTGTACGTCTTTTGTAAACTTATCAAGCATAGATTCGTATTCAGGTGTTCCTGGTTTTGTTCCAGCTTGATGATATTGTGCCCAATACTCAGCTAACTCTTCATCTGTATCAACTCCTTCAAATGAAGCTGGCACATATCCTTCTCCTTTACTAGGCATTTGTAATAAATTTGCTAAAAACAAAGCTTGTTGTTGCTCTTTTGATAAACCACTAACATCATAATCTTCCATTTCAAGACCATATACCCAATCAGGAACATTCATTTTTCTTTTTTCATATTCAGTAATTAAACGATTCATTGCGGTATGAGCCCCTTGTGCTTCTCCTACTTCAAATTGAAATAAACCTCTACCTGGCCCTATACCTGATTCAGTTTTATCTGATTGCTGAATAGCATCTACAGCACCTTTACTCTCATGAAATGATATTTTTTCCATATTTTCGATGATTTGGTCTTCATCCATATCCCAATTATTTGATGCGGTGAATAAGAGTGAATCTAAAATAGTAGGATAATCTTTTGTTTCGGAACTCATAGGGTTTATTGGTTTTGTAATTGCGGAGAAAAAATCCAATCTATCCCCAATTTGGAATTGAGGAACAATCAACAGCCACAAATGAATCATGATATAAAGGAAGATGATAGATGATACGAGGTTTATTCGAGTTTGCGGAAACATCTGTGGCTGTATATATAATTTCTATTTTAGTCAAAAAGACTCCTTAAATATTTTTCAAAAAAACTTCCTCCTTCTCCATAGGGTATATCTTGAAATAAAGCGTCTTCATATTCTTGCTCGGCTATATCATCCCAATATTTTTGTTCTTTAGTTTGTGTATATTTACCCTGTTCACGTGCTTTTTGCCCCCAATATTTTTTTCTTTCAGCCATTTGTTTTGCTGTTTCTTTAGGTTTAGTTAAAAGTTTTTTACTTGGGCCACCAATTGAACCCATAATAGCACTTTGTATAAATTCTTCTATATCTGGACGTAAAGGTTGCATTAATTCATCAATTGCATCATGTGCCTTTGGTTCTTCTTTAATTGTCATGCCATAAGGTAAACCACCACCTATTAATTCATCAATAAACGCCACAATTATCTCCTTTTTCTAACATTTATGCCATTCCTTCATTGAAATTTTCCCCGTAAATATACATCAATTTATCCGATTTATCAAATTCGGACTTACAATGTGGGCAAATCCAACCAATAACATCATGATTGCCCGTTGTATCAACAATTCCAATCCTTTTTGTGAAACTTTCGTTATGGTAAAGATTTCCTTCGCAGACAGGACACAAATCTTCGTTATTTTGTTTTCTTTTCTCCATGTGCGATAAGTTCTGCTTTTTTTCCACTTTGTAATGCCTCCATTTGTTCTTCTGAAAATCCAGCCCAAACGGTTAATTGCTCTTGTTTCTTGTCTGTTTCAAATAATCCAGATATTTTAGACAAAGATTCAAGTGAACGAAGCCTATCAGAGTCTCTATCGGAGATACTTGCAATATCTTTGTACATTCCAATAATCCATTCAGGGGTAACTCCTTCTTCTTGGAGTATTTTTTTGATTTCTTCCTTTACCATAGTCCTTATTTCCTCTTTTTTTAGTAAACTACTTGACTTTTTCTTGATGTAGTCCTCATCTTTTGCCTTTGGATAAGCTTTTCTATAAGCTTTAAGTGTATTTTCACCCGCAGCAACGTATCTGGCGAATAAAAACTCACGATTATTAAGTTTTCTATCCTTTGCACGCTTATAAGTGGCTTCATAATTACCCGAAAATGCATATATGTTCTCAGCAACACCATTATCACCCAACATATGATGAGTTCTTTGCTCAGCAATGAATGAACCACAAACAGTCCTAATCATCGTTCTCGGGTTTTTATAGCCAGGATGGGATAACTTACCTCTTTTAAGCACTTGGCATATAAATTCATCATCAGTATAAACCCATTCACCCTCAAGTCCATTCCTCCAATTAGCAGCAACAGTCAAATCAGGACAAAATACCTCAAACTCTTCTAGGTTTTCATACAAATAATGCTTTATGCCTTTGATTTCTTTAAATTCCATGCAAAAATATAATAAAAATTATTGAAAAATAAAAATACTTGACTTTCTCATTTATTTGATTATATTTAATATAATATAGTATATATAATATAGTATACATAATTATGTATACATAATAGAGTATATATAATAAAAAGAAATTAATAATAAAGAAAAAGTTGTTACAAAACCCCAAAAATAGGGTTAGAATGAGTGTGGGTATTGTTTTACGCAAGCCCCCCCCGTTAAAAGGCTCCTAGGGGGTTGGAATTAGGTTGAAAAGTGCATTACAAACCTCATTATAATTAAGAATCTAATTTTAATATAATCAATGAGAAGGACAACACATAACAAAAAACCTCGCTAATAAGCGAGGCTTTCTATTGAACTACACAATGCGCGGTATTATCTATTCATTACACGCATTAATAAACATATGACTACTAAATAATCTATTATCTAGTTTAAACGCATGACATAAATCTTTTATTAAATCTTCTTTATGTACTATCTCATCACCATACGTATCTAATGTAGTACTATCTTTAATACTCTTTGCAATTACTCTATAATG
>VTLG01004952.1_pt1 | contig 11611 bp, 10 predicted proteins | sample 4694571 | NCBI WGS metagenome assembly VTLG01 (sample SAMN12604809, study PRJNA352737) | marine metagenome | biome: ENVO:00000447; feature: ENVO:00000209|ENVO:00000569|ENVO:01000036; material: ENVO:00002151; isolation source: viral sequences binned using virsorter ... | reverse complement strand
GAACAGGAGTATAAAAAAATGGCATCAACGTATACAACAAGATTGCGTTTAGAAAAACAAGGAACAGGTGAAAATGCAAACACTTGGGGTGACAAAACAAATGATACTTTTGATCTTATTGATGAAGCTATTTATGGTTATGCTGCTAAAAGTGTTGCAGGATCTTCCAACGTTACCTTAACAAATAGTAACGCTACAGCAGATGAATCAAGACAAAGTGTATTAGAATTTACTGGAACTTTAACTGGAAATATTAATGTTTTATTACCAACAACAGAATCAAGATATGTTGTATTTAATAATACGGCAGGTAGTTATACTCTGACTGTAGCAACTACAGGAAACACAGGAACTGGAACTGCTGTTGTTCAAGGTTCTCATGCATTAATGTATAGTAATGGCACATTTGTAAAAGATGTATTTGCAACTGGTGTTAACAATTTAGTTTGTAAAGGAACTCTTAACGTAGCTGGTGCAGTAGAATTAGATGGTGGTAATGTAACTATTAATGAATCTTCTGCTAGTGTAGATTTTAGAGTAGAAACAAATGGACAAACTCATGCTTTATTTGTTGATGGATCAGCAGATAAAGTAGGTATACTTAATAGTAGTCCTTCTGTTGCTTTAGATGTTACTGGTGCAGTTACTGCTTCTGGAACTGTAACAGGTAATTTATTTAGTGGTAGTGGACAAGATGTAACAAAAGTTGTTCCTGCTGGTGGAATTATTATGGCAGGATTTGCAACTGAGCCAACTAAATCAGATGGTTCTACAAAAAGATATTTATTATGTAATGGACAAGCTGTAAGTCGTTCAACTTACTCAGCATTATTTTCTGCTGTTAGCACAACTTTTGGTGCTGGTGATGGATCGTCTACATTTAACGTACCAGACATGTTAGGTCGTATGCCAATAGGTGCTGGAGCAGGTTCTGGATTAACGTCAAGAACTCTTGGTGCAAAAGTTGGTGCAGAAAACTTAGCAAGTGGTAGTAACGTAGCTTCTGGTAGTAATTACAGTTATGCAATTACAAACCCTGCTACAGGAGTAAACTTCTTTATTGCAACAGAAAAATAATTATGCCAATTAACAAAATTCAATTTCAACCGGGTTTTGATAAACAAAACACTGAGATAACATCTAAGGGTAAATGGATTGATGGAGACAAAGTTCGTTTTCGATATGGTTTTCCAGAAAAAATAGGTGGTTGGGAAAAAGTTTCAACAACTACTTTTATTGGAGTAGCAAGAGCACAATTAGCTTGGAACTCATTAGATGGAACTGCATATGATGCTTTTGGAACTAATAAGAAATTATACATTTATAATGAAGGTAATTTTTTTGATGCTACGCCAACTCGTTCATCTGCTGATATAACAAGTGTTTTTACCACATCAAGTGGTTCATCAATATTTACTGTAACTCATTCTTCGCATGGTGCTTCAGAAGGTGATTATGTTACTATATCAAGCACAAGTGCAAGTATAGGTGGAGTTTCTGCTTCAACTGTTGATGGAGAATATGAAATAGCATCTGTTCCAACTACTTCAACTTACACTATAGATGTAGGAACAAATGCATCTTCAACAGTTTCAACTACAGGAAATTGTTCTGTAGAATATGAAGTTACAGCAGGAAGAGATAAAGCCTTATCTGGTTATGGATGGGGTGTTGGAAAATGGGATGTAAGCACATGGGATACACCAAGAGCAACTTCTAGTGTAACAATTGCTTTAAGAAACTGGGCTTTAGATAACTGGGGAGAAGATTTAATTGCACTTGATATTGATGGTGGAATTTATGTTTGGGATACATCTGGAGGTGTATTAACTGCTTCTAACATAGCTGCAGCAATAACTAATGCTCCTACAAAAACTAAATTTTCTTTAGTATCAAATCCAGATAGACATTTAATATGTTTTGGAACTGAAACAACTATTGGAACTACATCAACGCAAGATCCAATGTTTATAAGATGGTCAGATCAAGATGATTATAATTCTTGGACTGCTACAGCTACAAACACAGCAGGGTCACAACGTATAACTGATGGTAGTGAAATTGTTACTGCTGTTCGTACAAGAGGTCAAATACTTATACTAACAGATACATCAGCACATGGTATGTCATTTATTGGTGCACCATTTACTTTTGGTTTTCAACAATTAGGATCTAATTGTGGAGCAATAAGTCCAAATTGTGCTGTAGATGTAGGTGGAATTGTTTACTGGATGAGTAGTGATGCTTTTTATAAATTTGATGGTACTGTAAGAAAGATACCATGCACAGTAGAAGATTTTGTTTTTGATAATATAGAGCCTAAACAATATGAACAAGTTTTTGCAGGATCTAACTCTGCATTTGGTGAAATTTGGTGGTTATATTGCAGCACAGCATCAAATCAAAATGATAAATATGTTATTTACAATTATCAAGAAAACTTATGGTATACTGGTAGTTTAGGTAGAAGTACATGGATAGACTCTGGTACTTATTCATTGCCTTATGCAACTGAATATGATGGTAGTGCAAATACAACTGTTTATGTACACGAAAATGGAACTGACGATGATGGTTCTACTTTAACATCTTATATTGAAAGTGGAGATTTTGATATAGGTGATGGTGATGAAATAATGTTTATTAAAAGAGGCATACAGGATTTTAAAGATCAAGTAGGTAATGTTAATATAAGTTTAAAATCAAGATATTATCCTAGTGATTCACAAACTACTAAAGGGCCTTTTTATTTATCTACTTCTACACAACGATTTAATCCTCGATCTAGAGGAAGACAAATTGCTGTTCGTGTAGAAAGTAATGGATATGATGGAGTTAACAACGATGCAACAGGAGAAAACTGGAGATTAGGTACTCTACGTTTTGAAGTTCAACCAGATGGAATGAGGTAATATGAAAAAAGGATATCACAGAACTAAAGATGGCAGAATTGCTAAAAAAGGTTTATATTATAATATAAATCAAGCCAAAAAAAAGGGAACGAGTAGACCGGGCAAAGGCACTGTTACTGATAAAGCATTAAAGCAATCAGCTAAAACTGCTTTTAAAAAGAAAAAGAAAAAATGAGAAAAGTACACAAGAGCAAAACAGGTGGCTTAACTGCTGCTGGCAGAGCACATTTTAAAAGAACAGAAGGTGCTAATTTAAAACCTCCTGTAGCTAAAGGTAAAAACCCAAGAAGGGTTTCTTTTGCTGCACGATTTGCTGGTATGAAAGGGCCTATGAAAGATTCTAAAGGTCGACCAACTCGTAAGGCACTGGCACTAAAAAAATGGGGTTTTGGATCTGTAGAAGCAGCTCGTAAATTTGCACAAAACAATAAAAAGAAATGAGTAAAATAACTAATGTAAGATTACCTTCACCATCTGTAGAATATAATGTTCAACAAATGAGTGAGTTAATTAGAGCAATTGAAACAGTTATATTAACTCTTAATACAAGTTATTCAGCAGAAGAAAACAAACTTGTTATGGAGAGAATGGTTTTTCTATTTGGAGATTAAATGGCAACAACAAATACATATACAAATGCAAAAGCTGTTTTAAGAGGTAATACAACTGTTTACACTGCTCCATCAGCAGGAACATCTATCATAAAATCTATACGAGTTTCAAATATAGAAGAATCAAACGACAGAGATATAACACTTACAGTTACAGATAGTTCTTCTGTAGTGTATTACTTAGAACTAAATAGAACTATACAAAAAGGAAGTTCACAAGAACTTTTAGCAGCAGGAAATATGAAAGTAGATTCAGCCGATTCTTCTGTTAGTTCTTCAACACCTATAATTTTAAAATCATCAGAGGTTTTAAAAGCAACAACAACAGGAAGTGATGTACATATCATAGTATCAGTATTGGAGATGACGTAATGGCAGGAATATCAGATATAATAGGAAACATAAAAAACTTTTTTCAACAAAGAAAAGAAGCAGAATCTAGACCAGTAATGAAACCAGAAGATGAAGGTAAAACATTTGGTCAAGGTGAGTTCTATTATGATGATCCAAACTTAATTAGATTTATACAACAAAGAGCAGATCAAAATGGAACAAGTTATCAAGAAGAATTAATGAAATTTGTTGATGAGGTAGAAAGTTCTTACAGAGATAAAAAAGCTAAAGGTGGCATAGCATCAATACGAGACTTTACTGCTGGTGGTGGTGTTAGTGGGCCGGGAACAGGAACATCTGATTCAATACCAGCAATGTTATCTGATGGTGAATTTGTAATGACAGCAGATGCCGTAAAAGGCTTTGGTGGAGGAAGTAGAAAACAAGGAGCACAAAAACTTTATGCAATGATGGAGAAAGCAGAAAATAGTGCTAGAAATAAGAGACGTAGCTAAAGATGATTTTATAGATTTATTACATCTACTTTTAAAATTTAAAAAAGAGTTTAATGATATTTATCCAACTGTTAGTATAAAAAAAGTTGGATTAGAAATAGAAGATCATTATAAAAAAGGATTTATTAAGAATGCTTACAAAGACAATAAGTTAGTAGGCAGTATAGGAGCAATAAAGAGTTCGTGGTGGTTTTCAGACGAACAATTTGTTTCAGAAACGTGGTTTTATGTTCTTCCAGAGCATAGAGACTACAAAACAGCAAGAAAATTACTACAAGAATTAATTAAATATTCAAACAACATGACAATACAAATACCTGTAAGTACAGGAAAAAATACAGCCTCACTATATAAGAGGATGGGTTTTAAAGAAATGGGAAATATATGGAGGTACAATTAAATGTGTTTCGGAAGTAAAGTCGTAGATACGACAACAAAACAAGAATTACCAGCGTGGTTAGAGGATGAGGCAAAGCGTATTACGCAGATGACTGCTGGCATTACTGATATGAATGCTCAGTATGTTCCTTATGGTGGCGAAAGATTAGCTGGTTTAACTACAGAACAACAAATGGCAAGACAAGGTGCTGTACAACAAGCACAAGCCTATAGACCAGACTTACAAGCGTCTAGAGCATTAACAACTATGGGTGCTCAACCTATTACTGCTGAGAATATTTCCCAATATCAAAACCCATACTCTCAAGCAGTTATGCAGACTACCCTAGATGAGTTAGAACGTAGACAACAAATAGCAGATCAAGGAATGGCAGATCAAGCTGTTAAATCTGGTGCTTATGGTGGTGCACGTTTTGGTGTACAACAAGCAGAATCTGAACGTAATTTAAGAGATGTACAAGCAAAAGCAGCGGCAGATATACAAGCAAAATCTTATCAACAAGCATTAGCAGCAGCACAAGCAGACAAACAACGTCAAGGTCAAGCTGGTCAAGCATATGGAAATATTGCAGGACAAGAAATGCAACTTGGTGGTGCTGGTTTATCTGGTTTATACCAAGCAGGTCAATTAGGTCAAACTCAAGCACAAGCTGGTAGAGATATTGCTTATGAAGATTTCCAAAGACAACAACAATTCCCTTACGCACAAGCACAATATGCGGCAGGAATTCTTGGTGGAATGCCACAGCCAATGACAACTTACCAACAACAACCTACAGCAGGTACAGGTCAACGACTATTAGGACTTGGTATTGCTGGTATTGGTGCTGCTGGACAAACAGGTGGATTTGGTAATTTGTTTAGTGATGTAAGATTAAAAGATAATGTAAAATTAGTAGGTAAGTCACCTTCTAATATTAACATTTACTCATTTAACTACAAAGGAAGCAAAGATAAATACGAAGGTGTACTAGCACAAGAAGTTCTTTGGGCATCTACTGAACACGATGGATACCTCATGGTTGACTATTCTAAACTAGATGTAGACTTTAGGAGGTTAAACTAATGAAAAAATTTAAAGGTGGATTATACGCAGACTTAGGAAATTATAAAACAACTTTACCTAATACAGAAATACTCAATAACTTTTTTGCTTTAAATCCTGTTGGATATAGATATGGTGGAATGGTTAGAGGTATATCTGGTGGTAATCCTACTGGTATGAAAGTTACTGGTGGTTTTTTAAATAGAGCACAAAATATGCAAAGTGGTGGAACAGTATCTTCTTATTATGATCCATCAAAAGTAGGTGTAAGACCGGGAGATTTTAGAGCAGCAGGTAGACAATATCGATCAAATTTATTTGATAAAATTTTTGAATTAAGACAAAGCAATCCAAAAGATTTTGGATTTGCATCAGATGATCCTAGAGGACACGAAGCAATAGCTAAAGCATTAGGAGTTTCTGTTCTTGATGTAAAAAGATCATTAGCTGAAAATACTCCTAACTCTGGTATACGAATTGCTCCTATGGATAGGGTAGAACAATATGATAAAGAGGGTAAAGTAAAAGGTGATCCAGTTTTAAGTACATTAGAACAATCTGAAAAACAATATCCAGAAGGTACTAAATTACCAACATATAATGAATCCATTACAAAGGAAGATGACAAAGAAATATCAAAAGAACCAAAAACACAATACACTGGTGGAGAAGGATCTTCTCGTATGGGAGATGATGGTATTACAGGTATACCTTTAGAAAAATTTAAAGAAATAAAAGAAAAAACAAAAGAACAAAGAGAAATTGCAGAATTAAATAGAATTACAGGTCTTGATGATGATTCAACAGAGGAAAGTATTATTAAAGGATCAGCACCAGAAACTATAACTTCTAGTAAAGACACTAAAACAGATTCTAAAAAAGAAAATGGGAGTGCTATTGATGGTGTATCAAGCACTTATCAAAAAATGAAAAATGAAGGTTTACTTGATGAACCTAGATCAGCAAAAGAAATATCAGAAGAATTGTTTTCTAATAATTCAGATTTTCAAAAAATTATTGCAGGTTATGAAGAGGCTTCAAAAGCAGATAAAGCAGCTTTAAAGAAAATTGGTGAAGAATATTATGGTAAAGATAAAGGAGACGCACCAGCTTGGGCTATGCCATTAATGATGGCTGGTCTACAAATGGCTGCTTCTAATAATCCAGATATGTTAGGTGCTTTAGGTGAAGGTGGCATTAAAGGTTTAGAGCAATATGCAAAACAAGAAAAAGAAAAACGTGAAGATGCTAAAGATAAAATTGCATTAGATATGCAAAAAGCTACAAAATTAGTTGAAATTAGTAGCAGAGATTTAGACTTTAAAAAAGACATAGCAGTAATTAATTCTAATATGCAAACAAAAGCACTTGAAATAGCATCACAAGAAAAAATAAATTTCAATAATAATTTACGAGCTGCTATTGAAGCTGATGCTGGCAGAGAATTGTCTGAAGATCAATTTAATAAAGAAATGGAATTAGGTTGGGCAAAATATGACATGGAACTTAAAAACACTAATACACAATTACAAATAGCTTGGAATAAATTGTTATTAGATGAAAAGAAAGTTTTAAGTGACGTTGATTATCAGAAAAAGAAACTAGCACAAGAAAATGTTAAAATTATTCACGACAAACAATACCATGACAATCTAGTTGATTTACAAAAGGTAGATAAAGGAAAAACTACTACAGTAATGATGCCAGATGCAGATGGAGACGTTAAGGCTCATAAAGTTCAAGTGTATTACAATTATGAAACTGAATCGTTTGAAACTAAAGTATTAGGTTTTGCACCACCAGATGCAGATTACTTGGAAGATATAACATCTCAAATTAGAGAATCAATATTACAAGATCCAGCATTTGAAGATGCAACATTCCAACAAATAGAGGATGCTATTGCAGATCAAGTGCAAAAAAACTTAAATGACAAATACGGTGATATAGACGCAGCATTAGAAAATTAAGGTAGGATATGGCATCAACACTAGATTTTATCAAAGAGAAATTTCCTAAAATATCTGCATTTTCAGATTCTAATATTGCACGTTCATTATACAGACGTAATTTTGAAGACGTGCAAGATGAATTTGATGATGAAGATGATTATGTAAATTTTCTTTTGACAGGAGATACAGGACAAATACCAGATACACAACGATTTGGTAAGTATGTTTCTTATGAAGGTGAACAACCAGAAGAAGAAGCAGGTATACTAGAAACTATTGTTCCCTCTTTTAAAAAAGGATTTCTTGGTTTAGAAGCAACTGGTAGAGGTGCTCTTGCAGGTCTTGCTGGTGAAGGTGAGTACCAAGAAGAACAATTGCGTAAAGCACAAGAAGTTGAAGCTGAACAAGCTGGTATGATACCAGACTACATTGAAAGTTGGAGAGACATTGGTGGCATAGGTGATTTAACACGTTATGCTATTCAAAAATTTGGTGAGTCTAGTCCGTGGATGGGTGCCGCTATTGCTGGTGGTGCCGCAGGTAGTTTTATACCGGGTTTAGGTACAATTGCTGGTATGGGTATTGGTGCTTTAGCTGGTTCAACAGCAGCGTTATCTCCAATGTTTTTTGGACAAAATATTTTACGTCAAGCTGAACAAGTAAGAGAAGGTCAAAGACAAGATATTAACGAAGCAACTGCAGCGTTAGCTGCTCCTGCACAAGCATTATTAGATTCAATTATATATAGATTTATTCCTGCAAGATTAAGAGGAACTACATCTAAAAATATATTTAGAAAAGCATTAAAAGGTGGAGTTGTAGGTGTTCCTACAGAAGCTGTTACAGAGGTTGGACAACAATTTATTGAAAGATTACAAGCTGGATTACCTCTTGCAGATGAACAGGCAATGCGTGAGTATGAAGAGTCTGCTGTAGCTGGTGGATTATTAGGTGGTGTTGTTGGTGGTGCTACAGGCCCATTTAATGTTGCTACTACTTCTGTTGAAGAACAAAAGAAAGCAGATCAAATACAAAAAACAAAAACTGAATTTGAAAGAATAACTGAAGAGGCATCAACTCCTTTAGAACTTACTGAACAAGAAAAAATAGAACAAAGAGATATTTCTCAACCTACACCAATAGGTAGAAAAGAAGAACAACCAATTGAAATAGAGCAAGCAAGTCAATTACAGCAAGAAGGTAGACAAGATGGTAACAAATTGTTTATTGGTGATATGCTTACTGAAAAGTTACAAAACATTATTGACACACAAGGCGAGCAAGCAGCAAGAGAATACTATAAAGGATTTTCTGAAACATTCTTAACAACAAGAAGAACTAAAGCACCTGCTTTTGAGTCAGCATCTAAAAAAGTTAAAAAACCAATTACTACACCTCAAGTAGGTCAAACAAGATTTAATGTAGATGAAGTATCTACAGATCAATTTGAAGAAGGTATTGGTTATGTTGTTAGAGATAACAAAATAGATGGAGAAGATTCATTAGCATTTAGAACTAAAGAAGAAGCTGACACATATATAACAGATAAAGGTAGTCCACAATTAACCAAAGAAGATTTAACAATACCACCTAAACCGGGTGAAGGTTTTGCTTGGGATTCTAAACAAAAAAGATGGGTAGATCAATGGACAGGTCAAAGAGGTACAACTCCTCTTAAAAAAACAACTGTTAAAGAAAAAAGAATACCAATTAATTTAACAGATTTATCTGCAAAAGATCAACGTAAAATAGATTATCATCGAAACACAGTAAATCGTAGAAAAGATAAAGATAAATATCCTAATACTGATTTAACTGAAATGATTGATTCTGGTGTTGTTCCAAAAGATGCAAGATTAGTAGAAAATTTAACAGCTAAACAACAAACATTATTAAAGAACAGAAGAACAACTAAAAAAGATCAATGGTGGACTACTGATCAAGAACTTGGTTCATTAGGTGTCATACCTGCACCAGAAATAAAAGCTGATGCAGAAACAAAAAGACAAGAGAAAAAAACATTAGAACAAAATTCATTTGATGTAGATTTTGAAATAGCACAAAAAGAAGATGGTCGTTTTCAAGTTAATAAATTACTTAAAGATCAAGAAACTGGTAATGTTGTACAAGAAGTTGCTGACAGTATACACACAGATGAAAATAACGCAGGTAGAAGACTAAGAGATTTACAACAAGAAATTGGTGTAGAAGGAAAAGATGTAGATGTAACTGCTGGTAAACCACTTATTACATTAGAAGAATTAAAAGCAAGAGATAGAAGTGAAGGAAAAATATTATCTACTGTTACAGAGTTTATTAAAAGAGAAACAGCTAAAATAGCAGGGCCTGAAACAGGTGTTGTATTTGCAACAGATAAAATAGTTGCTCCAGAAGGTTCTTATGGGTTTGAATCAAGTGAAGGAACTGTAGGAGATATAGAAGGGTTTTATGATGAATCAAATGACATTATCTATCTATCATTGCAAAATACAACTAAACTTTTAAATGAAGGTAATCTAGATCAATTAGTTTCACATGAATCATTTCATGCATTACAACGTACTATTAAAAATGCAAAGAAAAATGTATTTACTGTTAAAGAACAAAATGCATTAAATGAAGCCTTTCCAGAAGGAACAGTAGATCAATTACCAGATTCTGTAAAAAAAGTATTAGGTAAAGATGCTATGGCTTTGTTAAGACAAAGACATGGTAATACTGTTATTAGACCAGACGAAATGCAGGCTTATGTATTTCAAGTTTGGAATGCACAAAAACAAAGAGGTAAAAGATTACCTGTAGGTAATATTGTGCAACGTGCCTTTAATAAAATTGGCAATGTGCTTACTAAAACAAAAAGATTTTTACAAGGCAAAGGATACAACACTTGGGAATCTGTATTTGAAGCAGCAGCAGAAGGTGAAGTAGGTAGAAGAGGAGTACCTAAAACTGAAGCTGAAGCAAAAGCTATAGGTGAAAGAAGAGCAAGAGAAATAGCAGAGGCAAAAGAAACAGTTCCTATATCTGAAATAGAAGGTAAAAGATCAGTTACACCATTAGGTGAAATTAAAGCATCTGTTTCTCCTACAACTGTTTATCCAAAAAGTAATGTTAGAGGAACTATAAATTCTAACAATCCTATATTTAGACCACTTGGATTTAGACCTTCTCAAGAGGCAATGAGCATACTTAATAATGCTGCTGATATGATTGTTGAAACTAAAAAAGGTAAAGTTCCACAAACAGAAACAGAGAGAGTTAATCGTTCTGCTGATATGCAACCTGCATACAATGAAATTAATAACTTTAAAAATAAACTTATATCTGAAAAACCAGAACAAGAAAATGTTGTAAGAGAAATGTTACAACCTATGGTTAATGCGGCTGTTGCTGTAAGACATGGGCACAAATTTGATATTACAGATCCTAATACAGGTGATTCTATTACTATTGGTAGTGGACAAGTATTAACTGGTGAAGATGCAAACATACACAAAGATTTAAGTAATGTACGAGTTAATCGTAAACCTCTTTACAGGGCTATTAATGAAGGTTTCTTTCCACGAACAGAAGAAGAGCAACAAGTACAAAGAGCAGACATAGAAAGAGTAGAAAGAGATGAAGTTGCAGAAAGATCAAAAGCAAGAGCAGATAAAGTTTTAAAAGATAGACAAATAGAAGGCACTACTGAAGAAGAAGTTACAGAACAAAGAGAACAAACAGATGCAAGAAGAGCAATAGAAGGTAAACGACCTATATTACGAATTAAACCTTCTGTAGCTGTAGACATGATTAATACCCCTCCTACAATTGAGGGCACAGGTAAAATACAAAAAGGTAAGAA
>VTLG01015426.1_pt1 | contig 11613 bp, 20 predicted proteins | sample 4694571 | NCBI WGS metagenome assembly VTLG01 (sample SAMN12604809, study PRJNA352737) | marine metagenome | biome: ENVO:00000447; feature: ENVO:00000209|ENVO:00000569|ENVO:01000036; material: ENVO:00002151; isolation source: viral sequences binned using virsorter ... | reverse complement strand
AAGTTTGCATTAGTTGGGTTGTCAGCAGCATCATTCCACTTAGTACCCATAACGTGATACGCAGTGTGATAATCAACAGATAGAACATCTTGCTTAGAAAGAATGTTTCTTTCAGCTTCAATTCTTAGTGCAGATTGCTGACCTTCTAGGATTGTTCCAGAAGTAGTTAAGTAGCAGAAGAACTCAATCTGATGACCACTTGAACTAGATGGTGCAACTGTGTTAACAGCAGAGTCAACAACAACTGTACAGCCAGCAAATTCACCAACTGCTCTGTCGCTGATTCCAACACCACCGCCACCCCACTGGATACCTGTTCCAGTAGATAAAGCAGAAGTAGAGAAAGTTAACATACCAACCTGATATAGGTAGTAAGCAACTGTTGGGTGAACGATAAGAATATCTAGATCCTCACCTCTTTCTCCAAGTAGGTTTCTTGCTTTTGCAATAGCAGAAGCAGTTAGGAAGTTAGCTTCAGTAGCACTAGCACCAGCTTTTGCTAGGTCTAGCTTGTTGCTTGAAAGTGCAGTTCCAAATAAACCAGCTAAATGTGAGAACAATCTAGCGTTGTTTAGTTTGTTGATTGCATCTGCAAGTTGGTTTCTGATGTGACCCATTGGATCTTCACCAGCAGCTAAAACTGCAATATCGTCTACAGCATATGCAAATGCTCTATGACAGATAGTTGCAATCTGTGTTCCTGTACCAATCTTCTGTGGTGTTAAATAACCAGCAGTAGATGTACCCCAGTTTGCAGCACCAGTAAGAATTTCTTCTGTTGGAGCGATTGGGTTGAACTCAGGAACCTGGATTCTTGTACCACCTTCGCTTGCATCTAATAATGCGTTACGAGTGATAGCACCAGATTGTAAAAATGCACTACGCTCTTTTATAGCTTCGGAAACGTATGTGCTGAGATTATTTCTCTTTACGATGTCCGCTAATAGGACACCGCCCGAATAATTCTGAAATGGAGCAGCCATTCAGATCACCTTGTTACTTTTGCGATACCCTAATCACGGATTAAGGCGTTAGTCTCACAGAAACTAACTATTTCTTTTGAGCCTCCCTCTTCAGCACGGCTGCGAGGTCGGGGTTCTCATTCTCCATTATAAGCTGTTGCGTCAAATTGCCAGTGTTCCAGGGATTATCTGTTCCACCTGACACATTTCCTACAGGACTAGGCTTTGCACCCATGCCAGCAGCAGAACTTGGCTTGAAATGATGTTCCCAACCACTACCAGGATTTTTGAGACTCGTGAGATAGGCATTGAGATCCTGTTCCACTCCACCATCTATGATCACTACTTTGCCTTCAGCGTTTCTTTGTAACTTACCTTGTAATAATGATAAGGTTTGTTCTGCATTAATAGCATTAAGATTACTGATAGCTGCAAGTGCTGTTTGCTTTGTAGATGCAACTTCATTAGAAGTTTTCATATCTTGCAACTGCTGAGACAAGTTATTGATCTGTGCATCTTTATCTTGTGCAGTTTTATTAGCTTCTTCCCAAAGAGTTTTATATTGTCCTTGATCTTCTAGTTCTTTGGTACGTTTTTCTTCTTTTTGCTTGTAAACCTCATCGAGTTTACCTTTTATTCCTTTAAATTTTTCTTGTGCTTCAGCAGCTTCTTTTTGAGCAGCAGCTAATTTTGCTTCATACTCTGCTTTTACTGCGTCTAAATTTGGTGCTTGTGGTTGTGAAGGAGTTTCAGTCACGGACTGATCGGCAGGAGTCACAGACTCAGGCTGAACTACTTTTTCTTCGATTGCCATAGATTAGTCAGATAGTGGACTTGTAGATTTTTTCTTTGAAACTTTCTTAGTTTCTTTTTTAGCTTTTGGTTCTTCTGCTGGAGTGGATTTAACAGCAGGGATCTCTGCCAGTTGCCACTTATATGTTCCATCAGATTGCTGAACATAATCTAAGTGCTTGCCCATAATTTGTATGTATTTACATACTATTGTAGCAAACTATTCGGGTTTGGCCTCATTTGCTGTTGGTAAAACTTCACCTTGTACCAAAATATCTCTAAATTCTTCTCTATCAATAACTTGTTGATCGAATAATGATGTTAAAGCTGTAATATCTTGTCCAATTAACCTTTCAATATCAAAATCTCTACTAATTTTTACTTCTGGTGGTTCAATTCCGACATATTCAGCCGATAAATTAAATGCTTTTTGTAATTTTTGTTCTAATTCCATAGAAACCATAGCAAGCATAGAATTGGTATCCACACGATCTAGTCTGCGAGCATCTGCTGATTCTGCAACAAACTTCTGTTGTGATAGTGTACTGATACCTAATGTTGCCATCTGCATCTGTAATTCTTTTATTTCAGCAGATTGAGCGTCAAAAGCACTAGAAGCTGGCTCTACATAATATACTTTATTGCCTGGCTGAGTTGCCATCGCATAATTAACAGATATAGCAAGGTCTTTTGTTTGATCGTCATATCCTTCCATTACAAGCATTGGTTGAGATGCAACGTGCAAACTATGTATTAAGTCTGCTTGTCTCTGATAATGTGCAAGATTTAAATACGCAATATCTAATAAAGGAGGTTTGCTTGTCATATTATCTACCTTGCCAGAATAAATAGTAACTAAAGGTATTTCACCAAGAGAAAAATTGCCAGATTCTGCTAATTCAAAATCTTTTTCATTTGGTGTGCCCTGCATATTACCTGCATACGCACCATCGTTTTCTTCGTACATATCTTCAACAGTTTCTTTTCTTCTGAATACACGATATCTACCAGGTTCTATAACTCTCATCTGGTCGTATATCTTTTCACCAAAAGCACCGTCAGGTAATACAGCTTTTTCTGCAATTCTTACTTGAACAAGATTTCCGTAGTTTGCTTCTCTATCTAATCTCCAACCATAAATATTTGTAGGATCTACTTCTATCCAGTAAGGTCTGCGATTTTGTGATCTTTCTTCAGCTAAACTAACAGCACCTCCAGGTGCAGGATAATCAACAAGAATATGACTTTGACCATAGGTAAGAGAACACATTAATAATCTTCTTGCATATTCATCTAAATCTGATTTACAACCATCAACATCCATCTTAAACATTTCAGTCCAATAAGGATCGCCTGTGAGTGTTATTGGTTTGCGAAGCACTAAACCTGTTGCTGCTCTTATTAATCTTTGTGTAAATGGACTGAATACTGATCTATTTACCCTTGCAAGGTAAGCATCATAATCTTCTCTCGGCTCTAGTGGTAGAAATGCTTCACTGTTTTCTCTTAAATATTCTGTACCTTCACTAACAGCTTTCATTATCTCCCAACCTTTCATCATGTCTAATACAGCACGATTTCGAGTAAAAGGACTATCAGTACTACCAATATATGTAGTAGCTGTAATACTCGTTTTTAACATTCCTGGTAGTGCGTAAGTCATAAATTACCACTTAGTTTTGTTAGCCCAAAAAGCTGCCGACATTTTGCCTTTTGCTATGTTTTTAGCATGACGAGCTTTAAAAGATCTACGTCTTGCTTTATCTTTTTCTGTTTTAGGGTTTTTCCCTGCACCAGATACACCTTGTTGACCATAGCGTATTAGCTTTATTTTATCGCCTTCTTTAGCCAATACAACATGAGACTTTTTAGGATGATTAGGGGTTCTTTTTGGTTTATTGTAACCAGAAAATTTTATACCTCTATATGTAATCATTTGCCCACCTTTGCTTGTGCCTTTTTATGGGCTTGAGTAAAAGTATCTCCTGCTCTCATACGCCTTTTCATAAACTCCATGTGCTTTGCACTATGATGCTCAGAGTGCTTAGATAATAAAGTTTTTTGGCGAGGAGTAAGTTTCACTATGCAGCATTGGTAATAGCACCAGAAGTTATAAAACTAACGCTAACTGTTTCTAAATCACCTGTTGTTGCAGTTAATGTTGTTCCTGTAACAATTCCAGAAAAACTTACCTTTTTACTTCCAGAAGTGTCTAAAAATAATTCAAACTGTGCATCACCAGCATCTTCTGTTGCTAAAACATCTGCTAATAAGTTTGCAGTTTCATTACCACTGGCTGCTGTATAAAGAAAATCAATAGTTCCAGATCCAGAAATTAATCCACCAACAAATGATCTAGATGTTGCTCCATGTGCAGTTACATCTAATGTGTCTTTTGTAGTATCTAAACTCCAACCAGTAGTAGATACAACTGCTTCAGTAGTTCCAGATCCGTTTTTAAATTTAACAGAGCCTTCCTCTCCACGAAAAAATGCCATTATTCTAAGAAAAAAGAGTATTTATAAATAGTTTAACTTGTAGTTGACTTTTTTACAGTACCTTTACTGTTATTTCTCATATATTGTTCACATCTGGGGTCCCAAAGAGCAGGATTACGTTTTCCTTTAACTTTTTCAATAATGTCAAGCATCTCATCAGTGATTTCGGTCATTTTTTGCTCCTTTTGGTGGTTTTTTTGCGTCTATGTTGATACTTTATCTTAGCACTACCAGTTTTTTCACGCTTAAATCTTGCTTTTTCAGCACTTGACATCTCTCCAGTAGTCTTAGGTGTCTTATTTGATACACGCTTACTAGGTCTACAGGCAGGATAACTTCGTTTTTCGCCTTTTTGACGACCACAAGGCTTACCAGTTTTTACATCTACCCAATTTTCCTTAAACCAACGGGTTAAACCGCCACTACTTCTTGCCACGTTTCTTAGTTCCCGTGCGATAAGTACCACCACGCTTCTTATACTCTCGTACAAGCCATGCGTTAGCGTAAGCAGATGGATAAACTTTAAATTTACGTTTAGCCTCTGCTTTTACTCTAGAGTATAACGCTTTATTTACAGGAACATTCGCCACGCTTCTTACCTCCTTTCTTTTTCTTCTTCTTTTTCTTAGTCGTAGAGTGGTACATAACGGAAAAAGGTAACTCTTAGTATATTCTAAACGAAGTTTGGCCTAATGTCTCTGGTTTGGCAAGGTTGAATTGCTGCAAACATAAATACCCAAATGCGTCAAAAGCATGATCCACGCCCAAGTTTTTGTTTGGTAATCCTGTATTTGGTGCATAAGTTAAAGTTCGCAGTGCTTTTATCAATTCTTTACAACGTGGGTGGATAAATGTTCTTCGATCTCCATTTGCATCATACAAAGCAGTATTAACAGCAGTAATCTTATCTCTAATTTTCCAGGGGGATTTTGGACTCATAACTGTAAATCCAGACCTCCTGAGAATATTGTGGTCCGTAACTCCAACTCCACTTGTTTTTCTCGCACTACCAGTAGGATCAGGACAAGCAATTACTCTTCGATCTACCCCATATCTTCTGATAACTTCTTCCGCAAAATCCCAAGTTGTGGCTCCACCCGTCAACATTATCTCATCAAATACATAAAGATTATTATTATGCTTGACCGCACAAATTCCTGCCATAGGGTCCACGTTAAAATCTAGTCCCATGATTAATGGCAGCATATGTATATCCTCTACCTCACTGCTGATATTCTCATCACCAAAACTAACAGCCACCAATCCCGTAAGATTTTCAAAACTTGCCTCAAATTCCTGCTTGAATGTTCTGCTATCCAGTTGGGCTTTCGCAGCCTCCACTTCCTCTGCTGGAACATTTCCCCCGTCTATCGTAGTAAAACTCCATCTTTTCCAATCTCCCGTGGGATCTTCTGGAACGTAGCACCATAAATCGTAAAACCAGCTTGCCGTGCCATCAGGTGTTGATATGAAAAGTGCCCAACCCTGTTTATCTGCTAGGGCTGGTCGGATAACCTGGAACCAAACGTCAGAATCCATGAAAGCTGCTTCGTCTAGTACAACTCCTGCTAAACTTCGACCTCTTAACGTGGTTGCGTTTTCTGTTCCCTTCAATTCAATAAGTGAACCATTTATCAATTCGATTTTTAAATCAGTTTCGTTTTTGCTTTTTACCCATGTAGGCGGTACTAATTTTTTTAGTTCCTTCCAGGCTATGTCTTTTGCCATGCGGTATGTCGGTGCACAGTAAAAATATGTTTCGCCTGGTCGTTTGATCGCAGCATTTACAAGTTCAATACATGATAAATATGATTTTCCAAATCTTCTGCCAGCTACCAGTACTCTAAATCTGTTTTTTGCATTGAATACCTCCCCCTGTGCCCAACGTAATGTTAAGTTTTCTCGTGTTTTTACACTCATGTAGTACAAAATAACCCTAATTTTAATTTATTTTGTAGTTTTTATCGACTAATTTGCTATTTTAAGGTTATTATTCAATTAATAACATAAGTTTCAGTCCGTGACAGAAGCAATCCTACAGAATTTTGACGATAGATCCGTTCCAAAGAAAAAGAATCCTGGTAGATCGCCAGATATGGTTATAGAACAGAGGAGGCAAAGGCTTTACAAAAGACAGTTAGATGGTTTGCCAACTAGACATCTTGTTTTAGAACATTCTTCTAGAGAAGGAGTATGTGTAAAAACTGCTTGGAACGATTGGAAGGAGGTTTCAAAGTGGAATGAAGAAGATTGGCAAAAGGATAGAGAGAATATGATTGCTAGACTTCAAGCTATGAGAGTTAGGCTTTTTGATAAGGCTTGCAAAAAAGGTCAGTTCCAAACTGCTGCTCAGATATTAGATTCATTAGGTAAAGTAGTAGGGGAGAGCGTGGAGACTGTGAACATAAATGCTCCAGAACTAGCTATACGAATAGAAAATCAAAAAGATAGTTGACACTATTGTAGTATTGTACTATAATAAATAATGTAGAGGCAAATAATTTGTAGATTTATCAGTAGGTTCGGGGTGTGGCGATGCGGTTGGCTACAAATCGCAACCCTACCCCAGGCAATAAAAAAAAATTGTTCGGGATCAGTTCGGGTATAGGATACAAAACAACCTTTATTTTTTTTTTGTAAAATATTTTCTTACATCAAAATAATATTTTTTCGTGGGAACTTGTTGCAACCTGGCAACCGTGCCAATAAAAAATTAAAATTAGTTGTTTACAATAACAAGAGAAGGAAAAGAAAAAAACCAAAATAATAATTATCTAATTTATAAAAATAATTTTGCATAAAAAAAAATCTTAGTTGTTTAGACTAAGATAAAAAATAATTTTTTTTTAATTTTTTTTTAATAACCTAAGTAATCAACTAAACTAATAATTAAAAAATTATTATCTTTAGTGTCTGCTAGATAATCTTCTAAATTACAATCATGTTCTTCTAATAACTGTCTAGCATCTGCACAATCTAAACAACCATTATATGACCAGTTTTGCAAACCGTATAGATATATATTATCTATACCTAATAAATAGTCATCAGTTTCAATATCTAATTGATTAAGAAAATCTTCAAAACTATTTAATGTAAGATTAAATCTAGTAAATAAATAAAAGATGATTTGCTGTAAATAATTCATAATAAATCAATTTAAAGTTTGTAAATATTGAGAGTATGAAGTTACTGCCTGGTTAATTTGATTACTTTGATTTAATAAATCTTTTTTTATATTGTTAGCCATTGATAAACCGTGATAAGTCAACAATGCTATACAAAATAAATAAATTGAAAAAAGTTTCATTTGATTTAATAAGAAGTTGAAAAAATAAGTTATCTTCTTATATTCTATTGTAATATCTCTCTAATGTTACACAATAGAATAAGTAACAATTCTTAATATTTAACTAACTTATTAATAGTTCCATTGATAAATCATTTATTAAATCACTAGCTAAACTTAAATCTTTTATTCCCTGGTTTAACTTCATATTTTTAATAGTTATATACTTATAAAAAATAAAATCTTTATTTATTAAATTATTATTATGGTCATAACATTTATATGTATAATTGTTTGTTAGCTTGGTTAATAAATCATAAATAGTTTTATTACTCATATAGTCAGGTTTTAAACCATCTTTTAAATTAGTTGCATAATGTGAGTAATATCTTTTATATCTTTTTTCATAAATTAAATTTTTTCCTAGATATTTAGTTTCATATTTATAATAATAAGTTTTATTTACTTCAAAACTTTTATTATTTTGTTTAAAAATTATTTTATATATATTCATTTTTATATCTCTCTAAAAGATGGTGCAATTATCCCAAAATTACCCCAGTCACTATAAAAAGGATAAATTTTGTTATCTCTCATATAGTCAGAATCTATTTTTAATGTAAATCCTCTAGGGTCTCCATTAAAAAATACTGGGATATTTTGACTTTTAAAATTTAAAAGTTTATCAACTTTATTTAAAATATCATCAATTTTTTTTTCCTGTTGTTTCTCATCTTCACAACCATAATTGCAAAATTGTGTTGCTATTGAATGAGCTTTATTTTCAATAGAAAATAACTGTTTACATAATTTAATTTCATCAACCGAACTATCCAGGTTAAAAACTCTTTTTAAATCTCTACCATGTTCAAATATATTTTTATACATGGTTTCTTTTTGTGTAGTGTTCATTTTATTTAGTAAGAAGTTGAATAAAAAAAAATCTTCTTATGAGTCTATTGTACTACATAAGAAGATAAAAACAACCTAATTTTTAAAATTAATTTAATTTCTTTTCATAACAGGCATAATAAGATAATTTAAAACTGGTTTAAATCCCTCTAAGGATTCAAAAGGATTTTTAATATCCCAGGTTGCAGTAATTATGAATGGGGTTGTGGGTAAATTACCATTAAAAGTAATAGATTTACTTGATGATAATTTTTTAACCTGGTTACAAAATTGACCTATATAATCACAATTAAAACTAAATTCTTTTTCAATATTATTTGTAAATTTATCTGGTATTAATTGTTCAATATTAGGATATGTTCCCTCTATTTGTTGATAATGAATGGAAGATAAGAAAATTTCTTCATTCATAAAAGTAATTAAATTATCAGTAATTAAAACTTTAGTTGCCTGTTTAATCTGACTTTTAAAAACCGTACCAGGGATAGTAATATTTTTATTTAATTTGAATCCCAGTTCATTATTAGGAAATTTAAAATAAAATAATCTGTGACCATCTGTAGAGGCAACAGTAATTTCATCTTTTTCTACTTTTAAATGAATACCCATTAAAAGTTGTTTTGCATAATCCTTAGATACAAATTGACTAGCTACTCTTAAAACTTCATAAGGTATTGAAGCAATTTTTGTTTCATTCTCATAAATAGCGTATGGACTTGAAACTTGTTTTGTTGTAATTGTTGTTGACATTTTTTTATTGATGAGAGGGAATAAAGTAAACTCTCATAATCTATTGTTACACATTAATAAACAACTTGCAACTAATTTTATCTATTATTTTATAAATTCTATAATTATATTTAAAATTACTTTTATCAAGTCTTATCAATTTTAATAAACAAGTTACAATAAAAAATAATTGCTCAGTACTGAATGTTACTGTAATATCCTTATTACTACTGACTTTCAATAAACTTTTCATAATGAATGGTGAATGGATAATCTAACCGTACCAATTAGCAGTATGAATGGCAATATGAATGTGAGAATTTTTTTACTTGCAAATTACGTTTTCTCATGTAATATAGTAGAGTCCTTAGTTTTTTAGACTAACCAAAATGAAAATTACTGAAAATTCTCAGAAGAACGTTTTAATCATTGGATCAGGTTCAATGGGTTATAGCGATCAAAGAATCCACGATATGTGGATAGATAAATTTAATCTTTTCTCAAAAGTTGAACATGAAAGTTCAATTAAAAAAGGTAAGTACAAACCATTAATAACTTTAGAGGGGATTGATTGGTGTGGTACTCGTACCGTTTACAACTACCTAGTGAATGGTAAACATGAAAGTTTACCTTTGAATGTTTTTAATGATTTAGGTTTGTACCTTTGGAATCATTTATTTAATCCTAATACTGGTAGAACACCAGTTCATTTATTCTTACGTCAAAGCGATCCAGGTTTGGGGATTTGTATTCCACAAGATACAAGGGAAAATTTCTTTTCTTTTAGAGAGGAAAGCGATCCATTAAAAAAAATTTACTTAGAGGGATTAGATAAATGAAAATTACTGAAAATTCTCAAATTTGTTTGAAACTTTCTGAAATTCAATCAAAAGCAATTATCGCACTTGCAAAAGCAGATGCTAATTCTATTAAACACATTATTGCCATATTAATAACTAAAGGTATTGAATGGCATTGGTGTGAATTTGATGTAAATAACGAACCAGCTAACGGTTGGCCTGATGAATGGGAACAATTAAACAAAGAGTTACAAGAAGAACTTAAAACTCTTAAAGCTGAATACCATAACAAAATTGATTCTGAAATAAACCAGGAATTAAAAACTTATGGATAGAAAAGAAGCGATTGATTTAGCTTTAAATTTATTTCGTAAGGATTTAGATAAAAATGATGTTGTTAAAACATTAATTCAATCTAATATTCCAGAATCTACCGCATACAGATATGCCAAAAAAGCACTAGATCAGTATGAATGGGAAGAAGATAAACCTGACGATAAAACAGTAAAAAATTTAGAGCTAAATGCCCTCAATACCATATATCGGTCTATGAAATGGGCTGAAACAAACAACGAACCAGAATTGGCTGTTAAATATGCCAATTTATATATCACTAACAAAAAAAGGTTAAAAAAATGACTGATTCTTTTATGCAAAACCATCAATCAGCGCTTGATAGTTTTATGGAAGATAAAGCTATCCAGGATTTGGAAGATGCGGGTATATATCCCGTACCAGATAATGATGCTGTTCTTGAAAATCTTTATGATGAAGCTTATGACGAATTATCTGAATCACATCCAGATTTTTCTAATGACACTTTAAAAGATATGGCTACTCGAATGGCTCAAATTAAATTTGAAGAACTACCCGAACCAGGAGATTATGATGACTAACTATCCTTTTAAACTACTTACCTATGTTAAACATAAAGAACAAGATATAAAAGGATTAGTTATCAATCCCAGTAATAGTAAATGTTCTCACGTTACTATTTACGACCCAAATTGTCCTAATGATGATGACTTTCCAGAAGAATCTTATGGTTCTGGGAGTGCCTTAACATTTAACAGTAGTGAATTAGAAGAAATTAAAAATCCATCTACCCAATTAATAGATCAATGTAAAGATGTTATCAAGTTATTAAACAACAGCTAACTCTTTTATCTGTTCCTGGAACTTCATACAGCGTTCCATAAAACATATCTCACTAGACCTCAACGCTAAACTATCCAATAGTTTTAGTTGGGGTTTTCCACTTCTACGAGCTATACAAACTAATGCCTGGGTACATTCAATACCAGTAAGTTTTCTTAAGGCATAGTTATACGCTCCAAGTTGATGACAGTAGTTCAATAACATCTCGTCTGACCTGACTTCCTTGGAAGTCTTCCAATCACATATCGTTAACTTTCCATCAATATCTATCAAGGCATCAGCAGTACCAGCAAATCCATAATCCTTATCATAAATACTAAATTCTATGCTATGAATGGCCGTTACACGTTCCAATATGAATGATCGTAAACCTCTTGCGTAGCCTGACGCACTCCAGCTAACACGAGGTGCGGTTTCGGCTGCTTTTGATAATGCCCATTGCGTGACTTTTGTTGGACAGCGTTCCAGTTCAT
>VTLG01012579.1_pt1 | contig 11613 bp, 3 predicted proteins | sample 4694571 | NCBI WGS metagenome assembly VTLG01 (sample SAMN12604809, study PRJNA352737) | marine metagenome | biome: ENVO:00000447; feature: ENVO:00000209|ENVO:00000569|ENVO:01000036; material: ENVO:00002151; isolation source: viral sequences binned using virsorter ... | reverse complement strand
GCTTGATCACCAATTGCAGTATTATAATGTGCAGTAGTGTTAGCAGTTAAAGCTTGGTGTCCTATAGCAACATTACTTTCTCCTGTAAGATTTGCATCTAAAGTCTGTGTACCTATAGCAATATTTCTCTGACCAGTAGTATTAGCTTCTAAAGATTGTTTACCAACAGCTACGTTATAAGAACCTGATGTAGCTGCCTCTAATGCTTGATCTCCAAATGCAGTATTACCATTTGATGAACTTATTGCTGTACCAGCATTATATCCAAATAGTGTATTATTAGTTGCATTTGTACCGCTAAAGCTATCACCAGCACTAGAACCACCTACAGTATTCTGTTGTGCATCACTAGCTATAGCGTTGTCAGCAAGCTTTGCAGCTGTAATAGCATTATCAGCAATCTTAGCAGTCGTAACTGCAAGGTTCTGTATCTTAGCTGTAGATACTGTATTATCACTTGGAGTACCGATAGCTACCGTTGATCCAACCGTGATGATAAAGTAATCAGCACCAGTAGCAGGAGCGGAAGAGAAAACGATAGAAGAGCCATTAAGTGCAAATCCCTCAGAGGGTTGCCCTGTTCCAGAGTTAGGCTTTTGAATGACTCCATTGACGCTAACAATAAGTTGTTGAGCACTAGTTGGTGGGTTAGATAAGACGAATCTATAAGCTGATCCATTGAATGTAGCTGAGTTACCACCTGTACCACTATAACTTGATATAGTGTTAATATAGAAGTCACCAGTAGATGTTACCTCTTCCCATGCGGAATTAGTACCACTATAGACCATCATCTTGGCATTAGAAGTATCATACCATAAATCACCATCATGTAGTGAAGAAGAAGGTGCAGATGAAGCTATTCTATATCTTTCATTAAAGTCATTTATATCATCAGATAACTGTTTAATATCATCTTCTTTACCTAAGATCTTATGGTAATTATATGTCTGACTTGAACCTGTAGAGCTGACCATTAAGCCAACACCAGCTGCCAGCGTCTCACTATAGAGACTAGAAGGTGCTCCATTAATAGTTATAGTAGATCCACCTACAGTTCTACCTGTAGTACTGACACCAGAACCATTAAATACTACACCACCTGCATCAGATATAGATATAACTACACCACTAGCTGGTTGTGTGTTAGGGAATACTACTTCTGTAGCTATTACTTCTAGACCACCTAAAGGGGCAATCTGAGCAGTAACATAATCAACAACAGCTCCACTTGTTGGGTAGGCGGCATCAGTATCTGATATAGTTGTTTGTACAGACTTACCATCGACCACTGTATTAATTTCAGCGAGAGTAGCAGTAAGAGCAGTACCGCCCGCCAAAATAGAAGCAGTACCTGACTGCATACCAGCAAGCGTTGTGAGTTCAGCATCGGCTATATGATCTGTTGTGACTGCATTATCTTCTATCTTAGCTGCAGTTACAGCATCAGTTGCAAGGTGTTCAGTATCTACAGCTGAGTCAGCAATTTTAGTTCCATTAATTGCGTCAGCTCCAATTTTATCTACTGTTACAGCACCTGTTGCTATAACTCCAGATACTACAGCATTAGAAGCTAGTTTATTAGCATCAACTGCACCATTATGTATATTAGCTGTTTGGACTGCATTATCTGCTATCTTAGCATTGGTAACGGCATCTGCATTTATTTTAGCTGTAGTAACAGCACCATTTTGAATTTCAGCTGTATTAACTGCATCATCTGTTAACTCAGCATTAGATACTGAATTATTAGCCATCTTAGCATTAGTAATAGCATCATCGGCTATCTTAGCAGTAGTAACATTTTGATCTGCAAGTTTAGCAGTAGTAACATTTAGATCAGCTATCTTGGGAGTACTGATATTTTGATCTTGTATATTAAGACCTAATATTGTACCTGCTGCGATATTGCTTGCTGTAATTGTTTGGCTAGCTATCTTAGCACTAGTTACTTGTGCATCAGCTATATGTACTGTATCTATAGACCCATCAGTATAGTGTTCTGAATTAATAGCATTATCTGCTATCTTAGCACCGTTTACAGAGTCAGCAGCTAGTTCAGAATTACCTACAGAGTTAGCTGAAATATGTTCTGCACCAATAGCATCATTTGCTATCTTAGCATTAGTAATTGCATCAGCTCCTATATCATCTGTTCCTATAGTACCGTTAAGAATCATATTTGATGTAACAGTACCAATATCTCCAGTAGTTACTACAGTACCTGTGACATTAGGTAATGTTATAGTCCTATCAGCTGTAGGGTCAGCTACAGTAAGAGTAGTTTCATGAGCATTATCTGTAGCACCTTCAAATGTAAGACTAGCATCCTCACCCATGGTAAGATCACCAGTCATAGTTCCACCAGTGTTAGCAAAATACCTATTACCAACCTCTTGTGTTTTATATAAGTTCTGTGTATAGTTATCGTTTAAGTCTTCAGATTTAATAGCAGACCCTGCATAGAAGGTAGCTGTTAAAGCATCAACGTTCGTATCTCTAAGTATTTTTATTTTTGCATTGTTTGCCGGAGCAGTATTAAATTGTACCGTAGTAGCATTGGCGAATGTCCATGCAGTCGTTACGGTTGCGTCAACCTGTACTTGTACGTCAGTTGACTTTAGATATGGAAATGTGAATGAGTAATTGGTGGTGGAGCCATTACCTGTATACGAGTTTTCTGTAACAGCCATAATGTGTGTTTATCGTGAGCCTCCGTAATTTAGGAGTTGTTGTTTTTGTAATTCTTTATCCCGTCTTTGTATTTCTGCAGCACCTTCTACATTACCTTTCTTCATTTCAAAATCAGTTATCTTTTGCCTATGAATAGTTTCAGCAATACTTGGTTTTTCTTCAAGAAGGATTAATTCTGCTTGTCTTTGTGCAGTTTTTAATATATTATCTATTTCAGCATATACAGGAAGTAGTCTCTTTTTAAGAGTAATCTTTTCATTTTTTAAATCTACATTAGTTGATCTATGTAATCTAAGAGCATCTAATTCATTTTTATAACGTTTAGATTTCATTAGTTTTTCAATCTTCTTATGTAACTGCATACTACCTATTGTTTTATAAATATATTCTCTTTCTTTAGGAGTATATTCATAAGATCCTGTAGAATCCTTTCTTAGTCTACTTAACCCATCCCATTGTATTTCTTGTAACCATACTCTCCAAGGCTCTCTAGTACCACTAACTTTGATAGGGCTAAGAGAATTAAGTATTCTAAGGAATGGATTATCAATATCATTTAGAGGTTGACCTGTCCATATATCTATTTGATCTGGTAAAGCATTTTTAAAACCTGGAATTCTGTTCATGATATATTCATGTATTTCACCAGATATATCTTTCTGAGCACTATCTATAGCATTTGCTAGTACACCAGCACCACCAGATAAAGGTAGCGTTGATCTTATTGTATTAGCAACTAATCTATTCCAACCACTTATATCACCATTAGTAGCAGCTATAAGAGGTTCAAATCCCTGTAAAGGTGTTTCGTTTAAGAAGCTAGAAGATAAAGTCCAAGCAAGTTTGGAACCAAAATTAGCTAATGCTGGTTCATTTAGATCAGAAGCATAATAAGACATATCACCAAGTATACTTAATACTTGTTCAATACCCCATATACCTTTATAACTAACCCATTTACCACCAATGTTAATAGTCTTAGGTTCGTATCCAAACATGTCTCTTTCTTTCTTTCTACGAGATGCATTATAGTTTCCACTACCTCTGATGTTACCACCCATAGCATATTGCCATAAGCTTCCTACCAATATAGTACTGAAAGCTAATCTACCTGTATACTCAGCTCTAAGGTTTTCAAATATGATTCTAGCATTTGGTGTAGTAGCCATATCAATACCATGTTCAGCTAGAGCTTTTGCTATATCTTCATCAGTTCTAGCATAAATAGTTTTACTATACTTATTAAATCCAGGTATTGCACTTAATGGCGTCCAAGAAGATGAAGCTTTAATGTAGTTACTAGACGTTCTAGGGAACATCATAAGGAACTTACTGACTGGATATGCAGTAGTACCTTGATTTAGCCAATTAGCAAGTCCATCATCTAAGTTAAGTTGAATCTCTCCTGCTATTGATCTTAGTACATCGTCTTTAATTAAACCGTTAGCATCAAAGAAATTCTTATAATGTTTAGCTTCTGCAATTTTTATTGCTTCCCAGTTAGCAAAACCAAATTCACTAAATACATCATCATATGCTCTAACTCTAGATAAATAGTGAGCTAATACTGTAGATGTATAAGCATCAGGGAATACTAGACCAGTCATCCCATATCTCATAGCTGGATGTCTACCTAAATTACGCAGTCCATCAGCCATATCATACTGTACAATCTTACCCCAATTTCCTTCTTGTTCCCATCCAGCTCTCATTTCTTCCATGATATCCCATTTCTTATCAGCTTGGAAGGTGAAGTCCTTACGATAAGCTTTGATCATCATGTCTGGATCTTTATGAGCCTTCTTCATCATTTTGAAAGCATCATCTAAAGCTCTACGGTTAGTTTCATACATACCGCCATAAGCATAGAATGTTCTTTTTAACCCTTCAAATCCATCACCAAATCCCCAGAAGCCATGACCTAATACTGCTGTAATAGGCTTAACTGTTAATGCATAAGCATTACCAACTCCAGCTCTAAATGCTGATAGACCACTAAGTACGTTGTTCATGACAACACTCCAAGCACCTTTAGCAAATAGGTTCATCTCTTTAGGATCTGGACTCTTTATCATACCCATAGGTGTGATCTGTTGAGCAGCCCATGTATTAAGTTTAGCTAAAGTATCTACATCACCATTAGTATGTGCGAAAGCATCAACCAGTGGACGTAAGAAGTGAGGTTTAGTTTTCTTTAACTTTTTAAGTGTTTCAGTAAATCTTAGATTCTTAGCATGAATAGCACTTTCTGCATTAGTAAATTCTTTAGTTAGTTGTTCAATAACAGTGTCTAATTCTTTAGGAGGAACTTGATCAAACCAATTCTTGTTTCTTAAACTCCAACCAGATAGATACTTATTGAGTGCATACTCATCTAATAAGAATTGCATCTTATCAATGATGAGATCCATAACTCTATTATCATCTACATATGGACCACCTTTCTGGATAGTCTCTGCTAGTGTAGCAGACTCTCTCCCTAAGGTATCCATAACCCTCGCTGATGCCTCTGAAACCTCTCTTCCGAGGAATCTATCAGTGAGGTCTCTAAGAGCGAATGCAGCGGCTCTCGCTTGCTCTTCGTTCATTACATCAACCTTAAACCTTCCCATCAAGAAGTTCTTAACATCTCGGTTCTCATAGAATAATGCTTTAACATCATCTAAGTTTTCAGCAGCAATAATACTTGTATAGATATCCCATGCTGCAGCGTTCATCTGTTTAGCACTATACCTAATGCCATCCACTACAGCATTAAATCTTCCAATATCTCTAGTTTCTTCAGCTACACCCATCACAGCACCACGAGAAGTATTGCCTACCATTAGACCTTTCTCTCTCATAGCTTCTGTAATAATAGGAGCTGGATCACCTTCAGATGTACCATATTTAATAGCAGTAGTATCTGCCATATTTCTGGCTACATTAGCAGGAGGTGGTACTTGTCTAGCAGAAGATGCTGGATCAACAAGACCTGGAGATATATCAGGATCTAATTCTAATTCTAATTGGTTAATATTAGGATCAGATAATTTTACCCTGGCTGATGCTTCAGCCTCTGCATTAAATCCTAACTCCTTTCTCCTCATTGTGGCTTCTAAACCTTCATCCATACCTAATCTGTTCTGTATATTTAATACTTCATTGATTAGTTGATTTTCAGTTTGTCTATTAAGTTTACCAGAACTAAGTAAAGTGTTTAATCTTTGAAGTTCTATAAGGTCATCAGGTTCAGAAGTTTTAAGTAATTCTAATTGTTTATATTTTGTAGATGCAGAATCTAATGGTTCAATGAAATCTACTTTAGTTTTCATTGCACTTTTAGCATCTAAGTAAACACCTAGTACAGTACCAACAGTACTTAATACAGTATTCTCATAGAAGTTAAGCATCTTTCTAGCAGCAGGACTCATAGAATCTGTTGTCTTCCATGATTCTGGTAGAGGTAAATAACCTTTAGGACCAAATAATCCTGGTATAGAATCTGCTACCACTCTAGCTATATTATCATCTTCACTGGTATCACTAAGTAATGTAACAGCTCCATCTGCTAAACCATAAGCACCTATATGTGTTAAGTTTTTAAGTAATGATGGATATCTAGCAACTGGACTAGCAGCTAAAGCTCCATGAGTTATCTTACCAGCTTGTATAGCAGGTAATACTACTGAAAGTACTCTTCTAGTGGCTTGAAATACTTCATTATCTAATTGTGTAGCTTCATCCCATCTATCATCTACTTTATTCATACCTGGTATTACTGTACCAGCAGCATCCATAGCAAAATCAGCCCAAGCTAAACCTGGAGTAGATAGTGCTTGGAAGTTATTATCCATCTGATCAGCTACACCTTGTAGATTAGCATCATAACCATATAAGGTTTTCTTAGGTTGAGCTTGTCTAGCTTCTTCATAATCAGCTAAACCCATACCATGATACTTTTGATACCATGCATCTTTTAGTTTATTCCGTTCTTCTTTGAAGTCTTCACCAGTATAAGGTACTATACCTGCAAATCTCTTCCTACCATAACTCCACCACTCATCGTATTCTTTTTTCATCTGCTTCTCATTAGAAGCTTCAGAAAGATCTACAGTACTATTACCTATTTGACTACCGAAAGGGGCTGGAAAAGAACCTTGCTGTACAACTTGTGGTGTAATAACTTCTTGTTGATCTTCTTCTTCTTCAACAATAGCTCCTTCAGGGACAGCATTAGCGTCCACTGAAAACATATCTTCTTCCATATTATACCCCCTGTAGTGGTAATTGATCTGGTGCTACCGGATTATTTTCCAGTAGAAATTTGTCTTTTTTTCTTCTATCTAAGATCCGTCTATATTCATTAAAGGTAGGGAATATACCTTGTTTTCTCATTGTTAAAGCTTCTTGTTGAGTTGGTAAGTGATCAAGTTCTTCATATTGATCTACTAAACCTATCTCTTGTAAGAACTCTGGTCCAACACCCTCAGCTATAAGAGCATTAATACCACCAACTTCTAAGAATTTATTAAGGTCAGTAAAGACTACTCCCTTCTCTCCATCCCTTCTTTCCCAAGATATGCCATGCACCTTTCTAAATGCTCTACCATAGTTAATGCTATTATCTATAACTTCTTGATTTATCTTGGATTTAGGTAAGAACCCTTGATTTTTAAATGCGTTGTATGCGTTGTATCCTTGTTCATTTCTAGGGTTTACAACCTTACCACCATTATTTATCTTAGCTTGATCTTGTGAATCTGTAGGCCATCTTGCATCTTTACCATGGAATTCAAAGATTTGATTCAAAGCTTCTCCATATGTAAGCCCTCTAGCTTTAGCATATATTACAACATTACGTGAGTCTGGACCTAAAGGGATTTTACTTGTATCTACTTCATACCCACCTTCTAGAGCATCTGCTTCTACTTTTGTGCGTATTTTAGCATCTTCTGCTAAGGAAGATACAACATCAGGTGATATAAAAGTTGGTTGCTTAACTAAATCTTTAGGACTAATTAATCCTAATGTCAGCACCTCATTCATCTGCGTTGCATTCATTGGTGTGATATGCATATTAGCTAGATTACTTTGAGCTGTTTTTAAAGTACCATCTTTAGAGGCTTTTAGTTGATTTTCAAAAAAGTTTATTTGATCTACTTCACCTGGAACTATTGAAGTATCCCATCTCTCATATATGTACTGAGTTTGACCAGTCTTACCACCTATAGCATCAGTTCTAGCATAAATACCATAATCTTTTTCTACCCTTTTACCACCAGCATCATACTCAATTAGACCTTTATCAAATTCTATCTTCTCTGCATCAAAAGCAGCCTTCCAAGCACCAGCTGGATCACCTTTATATTTAGGTGTGTTACCATATGCTGTTGCTCTATTAACAACATTCTCATAGAAGAGAGTCTTTGCTCCAGCAGCAGATGCATGTAATCTAGTATTAGTATTAGCATGGTTTTTTTCAATGCCACGGAATAAACCATCAACATCATATAATAAAGCACTACTACCTGTTAATATTTTATCTCCTTTTGCAGCATTCGGGTAATCTTGTAGTAATTTACCACGTTCATAATAAGGTAATAATCTTCTTTTATCTGCTTCAGGTAATCCAGCCCAATAACTATCAGCTTGTTTAGGATTATTTGAATTAAAGTAATCATTTAATCTAATATATTGCTGAGCAGAATCATGTGCAATAGGATTTAAACCAGATTGATTGAAGATATAATTTCTACTATCAGGACCACCTGTCTTTAATTCAGATGCAGCCCTTATTTGTTCTAAGTCCCATTGCTCTTTAGTTATAGGATTATCTCTAGGAACCCAAGTGATGTTCCCTTCATCATCCTCCTGTTTTTCATTCTTCCAAGCTTCATTAGCTACAGCATCATCATAATTATTTATATTAATTATATCTTCTGATGCTGTTATACCAGCTTTCTCTTTAATGAATTTTTTCTGTTTATTTAAATAGTATTGTACTAACTTTTCAGTTCTTTCTGGATGCTTTTCAGTCCAAGAACCCTTCTCACCTGTACCAGTATCTGGTATAGAAACTTTTAATATTTCTCTTAAATGTCTTACATCTCTAATATTTTTAAAGTTATTATCTATTAAATATGTACCAGCAACTTCATAACCATCAGCTAGACTACGTTTACCTTCTTTAGTATTAGGATCTGATATACCAGTTCTAGTTCTTATGTAGCCATTTTGTGCAGTAACAACAAGTTCATTGAAATTTAAATTATACTTATCTGAACCAGGCATCTCTGTATTAAGAGTACCTAACTGAGTTTGCATATCATCTTCCCATTCTGAATTCTTACGAACAAGAGATAGTTGATATCTTTCTTCAACACCTATCTGTGTTGCTAGTTGTATTATCTCTTTACCACCTCTTGAATTTCTAGATAAACCTATCCTATCTAATAATAAATGGGCATTAAATTTCTGTACATCTACAGCATTTGATTCACCATAATCATCTACACCTGTAAGTTTTCTATAGGTATCTATAGCATCTGATTTAATTAAATTTCTATTCTCTTTAAACCATTTAGCTAATCTTTTACTGGCGTAACTAGTACTTACTTTAAATGTAGATCTATGTAGAGCATTACGTTCATCTGGATCTAATTTAAATCCATCTCTATTAACTTTTGTTAATAATTGAAATTCTGCAGTTTCTTCTTGATCTATTAAATCATCTAGTATACCAGATTCTTCTAATGCTTCCCACTGTTTCTGACCTCTTAAAAAGTCTACATAATTAAAACCTACTCTAGCTAATTTACCTAAGTTTTTAGCAAACTTTGGAGCTAGATCATTAATCCAACTTGCATATTCTTTCTTCTGTTGAAATTCTCCTTCAAGTCTTTTTACATCTGTATCAGCTTTTTTTGATAAAGCTTCATACTTATGTTGTCTGACTTCACCTTCAAGTTTTTGTTTTTTAGCTAGTACACCTTCTTCAAACCGAAGAGAATCAGATAGACCTGATATAAAATTCTTGCTAGCTTCTTTAGATTGAAGCTTAGCAAGTTCTATAGCATCTACCTGACTCTTCTGTTGATCTCTAAGGCGACTCTCAGCGACCCGTAAGCCTTGTCCTCTATCTTTAAAGCGTCTACTCTTGGCAGCACTTTTAAATGTTCTTTTTTGCATAATTACTAACTTTTTGGAGACATAGATAATGAGGTTCCTATACCACCAGCAATACCTGATATAGCATTACCCCATGCCATTGATGCAGCAGCACCTGGAGAAGCCATAGCTCCCTTAACAGGTTGTGGTCCAAAGTCGAAGTCTTCTAATAGTCTAGGTAATGAGTAATCAGCAACTGGTATAGCTCTTTGTTTAATTGGTTCAGGTAATACACCTGGTTTCAACATTTTACTAGCAAAAGCTGTGAGATCTGCTGATGTTTTATCTCGTACTATTTCTTCTAAAGCAGCTCTAGAATTTCTAGTATTACTATCCATAGTTGCATTTAGCATAGCCATTTGCCTACCGTAGTCAGCTAGGTTTGCTTGTACACCTTTAGCAGCACTCCTACCGGAAGCTCCTCTAGCTCTCAGTTTACCTTCATTTTGAATCTGTTCTATGTATGATTCATTTCTATCGAACCGAGCTTCACCAGCTTGTTCCTGTAATTTAATTATCTCACTATCCATCGCAGCTCTACCTGTGACATTATTTATATCTATTTGATCATCATAAATATCTTCAGAGCGTTTAAATGCTATTTGATTATCTGTATTTTTCTGGTTTCTTATTTTTAATGCATAATCATATTGCTCTTGAGCTTCTATATCTTTATAAGCTCTTAGTTTTCCTTCATTTCTAGCACTTGCAAGTATGTTATCAACAGCTTCAGAACGTGAGGCTTGAAGTTGTTGCTTCTTCATGTCCCACATATTCAGGTCATACTGATAGCGAGCCATAGTAGCTCTGTTCTGAGCCTCAGCTTGTGCTCTAGCAGCAGCAGCTGATCTACCTCCACCTATTATACCACCAATGGTACTTACTGCAGCTCCAGCTATCATACCTCCTGTTATGTCAAATGACATCTCCATCCCTGATGTAGCTAGCTGTTCTTGTATGAAAGCTTTACCAGGATTTGGATGCATAGAGAGTTCGGCTTCATTCATTGGTGTGCCGAACTCATTCATCATCATCATATGTTATCTCCTTGTGTAAGATCTTGTTGAGTATTGACCTTCCCACATCATTGAGTTTAATGCTACCGGGAATGGAGAATCATTGAATACTCTAAGTTGGAAGTTTTCTGTTCTTTGATGTATTGGTATAGAGAACACTGATAAACTAGACAGTGCTACATCATTTGCTAAGTAATCATCAGCAATGATAGTCGGGTTAATATTATACCATTCATCAAGATAGATTAGTATACTAGCACCGTTAGCTGGTGCATTAGTAAATGTTATTTGTGTATCACCTGATACCGTGAATGCTGTTACTTCAGCATTGTTTACTCTTACTTTTATTTGGTCTGTATCTTTATATGATATATCATCTTCAGTCCAAGAGAATACAGTAGTACTACCATCTCCAGTATAAGTCTTCTCTCCTTGTCTAACACCTTTAGATTTAAGTTTAAATCCTAGACCTCCTGAGAGACCTACAGCAAACTTCATTCTATTGATAATTAAACTAGCAGTAAAGTCAGTTAGTTCTTGCTTCTCATCTCCTCTAAAGTATGTTCTAGGTAAGATAAGATCTAAGTCATATCTCCATCCTACAATAACATCACTAGCAATACTAGTTAAGTTCTTCTTAGGTACTTTAAAGTATGTACCACCTCCATCTGTAGCTACTGTTGGTTCAGTAGAGAATCCAGATTCAACAAGTGCTCCAGCTGCAGATGTACCCTTAATAACAAGTGCAGGTTTT
>VTLG01010189.1_pt1 | contig 11614 bp, 12 predicted proteins | sample 4694571 | NCBI WGS metagenome assembly VTLG01 (sample SAMN12604809, study PRJNA352737) | marine metagenome | biome: ENVO:00000447; feature: ENVO:00000209|ENVO:00000569|ENVO:01000036; material: ENVO:00002151; isolation source: viral sequences binned using virsorter ... | reverse complement strand
CAAGAGGTTTATCAAATTCTGTTAAAACTGAATTAGCTACAGGTAATATAAGACCTGTTCATTTAATACATTTAAATTTTGCAACACCTGTTTATTTAACAGATTGTAGTTTTGCTTTAACTTCTAGTATTTCTGGTAGTTCAAGAACATATACAGCTTCAGGTCATATTTTAGGTATAGGTTCTGCTCAAGAGGGTTCAACACCAATAAAAAATTCATTAAATTTAACATTATCTGGTGTAGATCAAACTTATATTTCTGTAGCTTTAAACGAAAATATTATTAATGATACAGTTCAAATTTACAGAGGTTTTTTAGATAGTTCTAACGCATTAATATCAGACCCCTTTTTATTATTTAGTGGTTTTATAAACGCATATTCAATAGAAGATGATACTACTCAAGCATTAATAGGATTAGATATTACTTCACATTGGGGTAATTTTGAAAAGGTATCAGGTAGAAGAACAAGTAATAATTCTCAACAAAGATTTTTTAGTGGAGATAAAGGTTTTGAATTTAGTGCATTAACAGTTCAAGATATTAGATGGGGTAGAGAATAATGGGTTTAGGTAGTTTTGTAAAAAAAGCTTTAGAGAAAGCAACAGGAACAGTTTTAGGTAAAGCAGTTGCTAAATTTATTCCTTTTTTAAGTCCTATACTTTCAACAATAAGTATAGTTTCTGCGGCACTAACTTGGTTAAGAAAACCTGATGAGCCAGAATTTAATTTTGATAGCACACCTGAAAATATTGCAAAGGGTATATTAGTTAATAAAACTTCAGCAAATGGTCAAATACCTGTAATTTATGGAACAAGAAAAGTGGGTGGTACTTTAGCTTTTTTAGAAACTTCAGGAACAGACAATCAATATTTATATATGGCTTTAATATTAGGAGAGGGAGAAATTAATGACATTACACAAATATTTGTTAATGATAATCAAGTTACATGGTCAGGTGATTTAGCTGATAACACAGAAAGAACTGTAGGAAGTGGAGATAGTAATTATTATAAAAATTCAGCTAGTTTAATAACTGTTAGACCTCATTATGGAGCTGACGATCAATCAGCTTGTAGTTTACTTAGTACATTAACTTCTTGGACTAGTAATCATAGATTAAGAGGTGTTGCTTATCTATCACTTCGTTTTGAATGGAACTCTGACGCATTTGGTTCTATTCCAACAGTTCAAGCAATAGTTCAAGGTAAAAAAGTTTATAATCCAAATCTTGATGGAACTAAAACAGGTGGCACAGGTTCACATAGAGAAGATACAAGTTCTACTTGGGAATATTCAGACAATCCTATTTATCAACTATTAGATTATTTAAGAAATGATAGATATGGAATGGGTATTGCTAACTCATACTTTGATAGTAATTATGCTGATTTTCAAACTGCTGGTGATGTTTGTGATGCAAATATAACACCTTTTAGTGGAGCTGACCAAATAGATTTAATTGATAGTCATGCAGTTATAGATACTTCACAAAAAATTATTGATAATACAAAAAAGTTTTTAACAGGCTCAAGAGCATTTTTAAATTATCATGCTGGTAAATACCAAGTAACAGTAGAAACTTCAGGTAGTGCATCAATAACACTAACAGAAGATAATATTATTGGTGGTATTGGAGTATCAAGTAAAGATAAAAATGAACGATATAATAGAGTTATAGTTACTTTTATTAATCCTGATAAAAATTATCAAGTAGATGAAGCACAGTTTCCACCAGTAGATGAGACAGGTCAAGCTACAGCAGATCAACACGCAACAATGAAAACTGCTGATGGCGGTATTTTATTAGAGGGTAGATTTGATATGCCAAGTATTGCAAATCCTTATCAAGCTCAAGAAATGGCTGAAATAATTTTAAGAAGATCAAGGTCAAGTTTAGATGTTACTCTTACTGCTGATGCAAATGCTATGGAGTTAGTAGTTGGGGATATTGTGAATATAACTCATGCTACACCATCTTTTAGTGCAAAGCCTTTTAGAGTTTTATCAACTACAATAAACGGAGACAGCACAGTTTCTTTACAATTAACAGAACATCAAGACTCATATTATACTTTTGGAACTCAACAATCTGTGGCAACTATACCTGATACAACTTTGCCAAATCCTTTTGTTGTTCAGCCACCAGCTAGTATTACTTTAACTGATGAACTTGTAGAATATTCAGAGGGAACAGTTATTACAAGATTAAATATTGTTTTAGGTGCATCTACAGACAAATTTGTTCAATATTATGTAGTAGAAGCTAAATTATCTACTGAAACTGATTATAAAATTATAGGTCAAGGAACTACTTTAAATTATGAATTATTAAATGTTATTGATGATAAAATTTATAATGTAAGAGCAAAAGCTATTAATAGTTTAGGTTCTTCATCTTCTTCTGTAACAGCAACAAGAACTATAATAGGTGCTACTGAACCACCTAATGATGTAACAAACTTTTCTGTTAATATGCTTGGTAGTTCTCAAATGCAGTTGAATTGGGACGCAAATACTGACTTAGATATTTCTTTTTATGAAATACGATACCAAAATGTAACTTCTAATGCACAATGGAACAAATCTGTTAATTGGTTGCAAGTTCCAAGAACATCAGGAACAACTATAACTACTAATGTAAGAGATGGTGCTTTCTGTATAAAAGCTGTAGATAAGTTAGGAAACGAGTCCAATAATGAAACTATTATTTATTCTAATATAGCTTCAGCGACAAACAACTTCAAAGATATACAAACTTTAACAGAGGATATAACTGCTGGAACTTTTGACGGAGATACAGCACTTACAGATAGCTCAGGGACTAATTCTATTGTTTTAGATACTAAAAATGATTTTGATGATGTTACAGGTAACTTTGATAGTGCATCAGGGGACTTTGATTTAGGTGCGGCAGATGATAACATAGATAACGAGGGTTTTTATACACTTGCTCAAACTCTTAGTTTATCAGGAATATATGACACATCATTTATAAAAAATGTAACAATAGATCAGATTGAAGACCCATATGATTTATTTGATGATGGAAGAGGTGTAAGTCTTTTTGATGATGCACCAGCACCTTTTGACGGAAATGACCCAACAAATGCAACAGTTCAACTACAAATAGCTAGTTCAACAAGTTCATTAGATAATGCAACAAGTTTTCAACCAATGAATACATCTACTACTTTTAAAGGAAGATATTTTAAATTTAGGTTGCGATTAGCTAATAAAAATTTTAAAACAAGAGCATTTGTATCTGGTATATCAATAGATGTAAAAATGCAGAAAAGACAAGAAACAGGTGAAGATGTGGCAAGCGGAACTTCTACACATTCAGTTGCTTTTACCAATGGATTTTATGCAATACCATCTATAGGAATAGCGGCACAAAATATGGCTACAGGAGATTTTTATACAATATCAAATAAAGCAGTTACAGGATTTGATATATTATTTAAAAATTCTAGTGGCACAAATATAAATAGAACTTTTGATTTTGTGGCTGTAGGTCATGGGTTGAAAAGTTCTTCATAAATGTTTATAGGATATATATGAGTCAAGTTTCAGATGTTTCTTTAGCAAATCAGGGGTTTTCGGCTTTTAGAACAGAATTAAATAATATTTTAGGTGCATTAAATTCTATGCACTCAGGCACATCAAGACCTAGTTCTGCTACTACTGGAACAATGTGGCTTGATACGACAAACTCAGGTTCAAATTCATTAACAATAAAATTTTTTGATGGGTCAGACGATATTTCAGTTGCTACAGTAGATACTTCAGCAAATACTATTAATTTTATTGATAGTGTAGTTACAGGTTTTGATATTGTTGGAGATACTTCACCTCAACTAGGTGGTGATTTAGATACTAATAGTTTTAACATAACTATTGATGATGCTCATTTTATAAAAGATGAAAATGGTAATGAACAATTAATTTTTCAAACAACTGCTTCAGCAGTTAATGAACTAGAAATAACTAATGCGGCAACAGGAAATGCACCATCTTTAGGTGCAAGTGGAGAAACAAATGTTAGTTTAAAAATTATACCAAAAGGCTCAGGTATTGTTTTATTTGGTTCAGGTAGTGCTGATGCAACAGTAACAAGTAATGGAGCACATAATTTAGTTTTAAATACAAATTCAGGCACTAACTCAGGAAACATAACGATCACTGATGGAGCTAACGGAAATATTGATTTGACAACTAATGGAACAGGGGCAATCAAATTTAATGATTTAGCTTATTTTCCTCAACAAGCATTAACATCATCTTCAAATGCAGTTGCTTGGGACTCTCAAGCCGCACCTAATGCTTTTCATCAAACTTCTGAAAATACAACTTTTTCTGCACCTAGTAATGCAGTAGAGGGAGCTTTTATTTGTTTAGAAATAAACTTTAATGGTTCACATACTATAGGTTGGAATACAGTTTTTGAATTTGCCGCAAGTACAGAACCAACGGAAACTGCTACTGATGGCAAAACGGATATTCATGTATTTAGATATAATGGTGCTGTTTGGCAAGAAGTTGGTAGAACTTTAAATTTAAGTGAGAGTTAAAATATGTATGCAATAGTTGAAAGCGGTAGCATTACCCAAACATTTAATAATCCAAGAAAATTAGTTATAAATGATATTCGTTATTCAACTAAAATTTATTCTTTATGGTCTAAAGCAGAAAAAAAAGCGATTGGGTTATATGAAGTAGAATATGATAATACTAATAAAAAAGATGAAGAATGGTATATTAACACAAATCAAACTCTAACTTATGATGCTAGTGCTGATAAAGTTACAGCAAGTTATGGAACAGCTACAGCTAGAGCTATAGAAGATACATTATGGACTTCTCAAGATAAAACTGATGGATTAATACCAAGTGATAAAGACGTAGGTGATGTAAAAGTAGAGGGTTTAAAAACAATAAAGAAAAGATCAATTGATAATCAATGTGCTGGAATATTACAGCCTAGCGATTGGAGAGTAGTCAGAGCAAAAGAAACAGGTTCAACAATGAACAGTGGTTGGAAAACTTGGAGAGCAAGTATAAGAACTAAATGTAACTCTATGCAAACACAAATAGATAATGCTAGTGATGTAGATGCTTTAGCCGCTTTGTTTACTTATACAACAACAGACGGAGTAACATCTAGACCATTAGGCGAATTTCCTGAAAAGGAATAATTAATGCCGTTAATCTTCCCAGCAAGAACACTAGATACTGCTAGTTATGAAATAGATAATTCACTTAGATTTAATTCAAGTGATAATGCTATATTAACTTATACGCCTAGTGGTACATCAAGTGATGCTAATAAAAGAAAATATACTTTTAGTTTTTGGATTAAAAGAGCAAAAATAAGTTCAGAACAAGGTATTATTAATTGGGGAAAACAAACAGGAAGTGATGATTTTCAATTATTTTTTGAAGCTGATGATACTCTAAGAATTTATGATTATGGAAATGATTTTGGTGGTAGTGCTAGTTATAACTTTCATAAAATAACAAATAGACTATTTCGTGACCCTAGTGCATGGTATCATATATTTTTAAGAGTAGATACAACTGATGGAACAGCAGGAGATAGAGTACAATTATATATAAACGGAGTTAAAGAAACTTCTTTTGGAACTTCTGTTGACGCAAGTGAAAATTATGCTGGTTATGTAGGCTCTGCCGATGCTTGTGATATTGGTATTTCTGAAAATAATACAGGAAAATCATTAGGTGCTTATTTATCTGAATTTCATTATATAGATGGAACAGCAAAAGCACACACAGATTTTGGCGAAACAAATAGTAACGGAGTATGGATACCTAAAAAATATACAGGTGGGTCATACTCAACTAATGGTTTCTTTTTAGAATTTCAACAAACAGGAACAGGTACAAATGCAAGTGGTATGGGTGCAGATACAAGTGGAAATACTAATCACTTTGCAGTTACTAACCTAACAGCAACAGATCAAACAACAGATACACCTACAAATAATTTTTGTACGTTAAATCCTTTATATGAACAAGGAAACAATGCTTTTTCTGAGGGTAATTGTAAAGTGGTTTTAGAAGCAGGAGATGGTTCAAAAGGAGCAGCAGGTGGTATTGCACCTGCTAATGGTAAGTGGTATTGGGAAGTAAAACAAGGTTCAGCAACAAATTCTTCAATAATGATTAGAGAAGCATCGGATAGAGAAGATTATTTATCATATTATCAAGGAAATTTTGCAGGTTATACTTTAAATAATGGTAATCAAAATATTACTGGAAATACAAATAGCACATATGGAGCATCATATTCTTCAGGAGATATAATTATGGTAGCTATGGATATGGATAATGACAAAGTATATTTTGGTAAAAATGGTTCTTGGAATGATGGGTCAGGTAATGCAGATGAGTCTAGTATTAATGATTTTGTTCCTTTAAATGGAATTGATAATGGTTTAGGTGCATTTGCAAATGCTAACGGAAGTGCAACTGCAACAGCAGAATTTAATTGGGGCAATCCATCTTTTTCTATATCAAGTGGTAATGCAGATGCAAATGGATATGGTAACTTTGAATATGCAGTACCTAGTGGTTTCTATGCATTATGCACGAAGAACTTAGCGGAGTTTGGATAATGGCTTATACAACAATAGACGATGGTTCAGCATATTTTCAGACAAAACTTTATACAGGAACAGGTTCATCACATTCTATAACTAATGATGGTAATTCAGACTTACAACCAGATTGGGTTTGGATAAAAAGTAGGAGTGCAAGTGACCAAGAACATAATCTTTATGACTCATCAAGAGGAACAGGTAAAAGACTTATATCTAGTTCAAATGCGGCAGAAGATAGTAGAGATGGTGTTACAGCATTTAATTCTGATGGATTTACAACAAATTATAGTGATGCAAACACAAGTAGTTCAACATATGTAGCTTGGCAATGGAAAGCTAACGGTGGAACTACATCATCTAATTCTAGTGGTAATATTACTTCAACAAATCAAATTTTAACTACATCAGGATTTGGAATTTTAACATACACAGGTTTTGGCGAAGCGGTTAAAACCTTAGGACATAATCTTGGTTCTGTTCCAGATATGATGATATTTAAGTCAAGAAGTTCTTCTGGGGGTTGGTTTGTGTATCATAAAGATGTTGGTAATGGAAAATATCTAAATTTACATTCAAGTGATGCCGCAACAACAGACTCTAATTTTTTAAATAATACAACACCTACATCTTCTCTTATAACTTTAGGTACAAGTTCGGCTGCTAATAGTGCAAGTGCGACTTATGTTTGTTATTTATTTAAATCTATACAAGGCTACAGTAAATTTGGTGGATATACAGGTAATGGTAGCACAGATGGAGCATTTGTTTATACAGGATTTAAACCTGCGTGGATTATGATTAAAAGAACTGATGCATCTAAAAACTGGTATATGTTTAATAATAAATTTTCACCATTTAATGTTTTAGGTACTACTATAACAGCTAATAACAATGATGCACAAAGTTCAGAGGGTTCAGGTACTTATGTAGATTTTTTAAGTAATGGTTTTAAATGGAGACAAGATTTTAGTCATGCCAACGCAAGTGGTGGAGAACATATTTACATGGCATTTGCTGAACACCCATTCGTAAGTAGTGAGGGAGTTCCTGTTACTGCAAGATGAAATTTTTTTTTTTTAGTTTATTATTTATAACTTTTTTTTCTTTTGCTGTTTATTCTGCAGATACAAACACAGTTTCTAGTACAGTTATACAATCATCACCAAGTACAGCTAATGCACCATCAGTTGTTGTAAATAATTCTGATGTTTGTAAGAGTGCGGCTAGTGCAAGTATTCAAAATAATGTTCTTGGTTTAGCAACAGGGATTACAATTACTGATGAAAATTGTGAAAGAATAAAATTATCTAGGCAATTATTTGGTATGGGAATGAAAGTAGCGGCTGTTAGTTTATTATCACAAGATCATAGAGTTTTTGATGCTATGTGGAGTGCTGGAACATATCCGCCTATAAATGGAAAGATAGGTATGGAAGCAAAAGAAGAATGGCTTTTAAATAAACATTTGATACCTGAGGGAAGTATTTTATTAGACGAAAAAAAAATAGAAAATGAAACAAAGGAAACAAACAATGATTTTCAAAAGTTTTTACTTTACGGCATGGCTTTGTATATCGGTTTTCCTATCCTTTTCTAGTAAAGCTGTAGATTGTTCTACAGATACAGTTGGATTATGCACACCTACAGTTGAAGAAATAATTGATGAAGTAATTACAGAAACAATAGATCATCAAGCTGATGGCATATTAACAACAACTACAACTGATACAACAACAACTACAACCACAGTTGCTAATGAAGAGTCAGGAAATATTTTAGATAGTAATAATGATTTTGTAACATCTTCTAAAGATGGAGAAATGAACATTGATTGGGGTGGTCAAGGGCCAGCATCAATGCGATCAGGTTCTTATTGTAATGAGCTTGGAACTGATAGATGTGCTGAAATAACAGGTTCAGGTAACTCTACCTCAACTATGGGTGTTTCAGGTATGGGAACGACTTTTATTCAAACTGTAAATATTTCTGATTTAAATATTCAATATGGGGGAGAAGTACAATATTCTATTGAAGTAGATAAACAAGACTCAGCAGACTCAGTATATATGCACGTTACAGGAAGAGATGGTTCTACTGATGTTTTTTCAGGAACAGATATTTTAAGTGCGAGTGGCACATCTTCAGGCTTTCAAATATATGAAAACACTTTTGATTTTGGTGGTAAATTAACAACGATTGTTGTTGAAGTAGGTGGAAGAGATGTAGGTGTTTCCGTTGGAGTTTTATTTGATAGTGTTCGTATAGATGTATTTTACAACACCATAGTAGAAATAATAAATCAAACTATAACAAGTGTTGAAATGTTTATTGCTTTTAATTCTGATGCGACAGAAGAGATAATAAATGTTGTAGAAAATATTTTTGATACAAATGCACCTGTTCAAACTGATGAGGGATTTAGTTTTGAACCTATTGAAATAAACGATATTGAAATATCTTATGAAACTGTAGAAATGGAAATAGATTTTGAAATGGACTTTGATATGGATTTTGAATTGCCAAACATAGATATTGAAGAAATAGAAATTACTTCTTTAGAAATGGAAATGGAATTAGAAATGCCTGATCTTGAACTACCTGAACCAGAAATAGAAGTAGCTGAAATAGAAATGCCTGAACCAGAAATGCAAGAACCAGAGGTTGAAACTGAAGTTGTAGATGATATAGAAACACCTGAAGTAGAAGAGGTGCAAGATGAACCTATTGAAGAAACTACTGACGAGCCTGATAACGATATACAAGAAGAGACAGAGAACGAAGAAAGCATATCAGAGGTTGAAGAGAATGAGGACAGCCAAGAAGATATGGAAAAACCAGAAGATAAGGCTGAAGAGAAAAAAGTAGTAGAAACAAAACAAAATAAAAAAGAACAAGCCGCTAAAAAAATCGTAAAGAAGATGGGTGATAAGGGTAAGTATGACTCAGTAAATCAAACAAAAACTTTATTAGTTATGCAAGTTCTTGGAAACAGTAAAACATTTTTTGATAGTCAAAAACAAATAAATGATACTGTAGGTTTTTTTACAGATAAAACTTTACCTGATACAATTATAAATGATAATAATTTAGCTAGTTACTTCTTGTTTGTAGGAAGTGATGGATTAATGAATGAAATAATAGAAAGTCAGTATGAAACTAAGTGAAAATACAAGTGTAAGTATGCCAATTCGTAATATGCTTATGATATTAGGGGGTGTTATAGCTGGTGTGTTTGCCTACACAGAATTAACTGGTAGGTTGACAAGTTTAGAGACATCAAGAGAATTATTCCAAGCTGATTTATTAAAAAAATCAGAACAATTACCAACAGATCAAGAACAATATATGTTGATTGAGGATTTATATAAAACTGTTGAAAAGCTACAAGAAACGCAAGAACAAAATATGACAAATAAAGTAAATATAGAATTTACTCAAACGCAGTTAGAAAAAGCATTAAGAGACATAGAAAAATTAAAAGATAAGGTAAGAGAAAATGGTAACTGAATTAGTAATAGCTTTGTTAATGATTGTTCAAGGAGAAATCAAAGAACACAGAATACAAGAAACTATGAGTGAATGTTTAAAAGGTAAACGAATTGCCTCACGCAATATTGGTAATTCAGTTGAATATCAATGTATTAAATCAATGGCTGAAATAGATATAGATAAATTAGGCAATAAACATATAAATAAATTAATATTAAAATAATGAGCAAACAACAAACTGAAATAGATATAGGTGGTATTAAATTTAAAGGTGGTAGAATATTTTTAATACTTACAATATTAAGTAGTTTAGTTGGTGTTTTATGGGGAGGCTTTGAGTTTTACAAAGATTATCTTAATATGAAAGATAAAATACAAAGCTATTCTGCACCAGATTTAAGTGGTTTTGATAAACGATTAGAACTTGTTTCACAAAAATCTGATGTTCTACAGCAAGAAATATCTATGATAATCCAAGAAGTACAGCTTGTTTCTGATGTAGCAAATGAATTAAAAAATGATCTTAGACAAGATGTAAGAAGAATAGAAAAAATTGTTAATGATGTAGAACAAATGGTTAAGGAAGATACGAGAGAAAGTGCGAGGGAGTTGCGAGATACCAGTAAGGACATTCAGGTACGCATGGAAGAATTATCGGATAAGCTTCAATCAACCATGAGTGAATTAGAAGAGAAGATAGAAAAAAGAATAAAACTTGCATTAGAAAATCCTCTTAGTCAAATGAATGGCTAAACAAGATAATACTAAATCTATCTTTGATAAAGTAAAGAAAAGAACAAGTATTGGTAATTCATCAAGATCAAAACCAAAAAACAAACATAAATTGAAGTCTTGGAAAAAATACAATAGACAAGGATAATGTGGTCTATTTATACTATTCTTTGTGTACTAGGATTATCTATCAATCCATTGTGTTCAACAAATGGCACTTTACCTTTAGAGTTTGATAATTTAAAAACTTGTGATAAAGCAGTTGACAGTATCGTGTTAGAATTAAACCAACAATTAAAAGACAGAGGAATATCTTTAGTTATGATATGTAAGCCAAATGCCAAAGTTAACACCTAAAACTACAAAAGAACATTTACTAGATATCTATAATAAAATAGATGTGCTTGAAAATAATCATTTGGTACATCTTGAAAAAAAAATTAATACTTTAAATTATGTGCTTTGGACTATTGGTTTTATGGTCTTAACACAATTCCTAGCTTGGTTGTTGCGAATGTTTAGCTAACATGGAAGATAAAGAGTGGGACGAACTGAAATTAATTCAGGAAAGTTTACACAAGGCTTTAGATAAAGGTTATCCACCTAAAGGCAAAGGTGGGTTAAACAATCCTACAGGTGCAAAAAAAATAGTAGAAGATTTATTAGATATTCCAAGAACTACACTACAAAGAAAAATAGATAAAATAGAAAAATTAGCATTAAGTAGTTCACACTGGACTATTGAGTGGCACAGATACAAAGAAGTTAA
>VTLG01017151.1_pt1 | contig 11616 bp, 18 predicted proteins | sample 4694571 | NCBI WGS metagenome assembly VTLG01 (sample SAMN12604809, study PRJNA352737) | marine metagenome | biome: ENVO:00000447; feature: ENVO:00000209|ENVO:00000569|ENVO:01000036; material: ENVO:00002151; isolation source: viral sequences binned using virsorter ... | reverse complement strand
TCAATAATAATTACTACACCATTTAAAAATTTAGGACAAGGTTCTATTCCTGTTCGTAATTTTGTTTGGGAGCATAGCAAATCAATTGGAGCAAAAAGACATTGGATAATGGATGATAATATACGCAGTATTCATAGAAAATACAAAAACACTCGTATCCGTGTTAATGGCAATATTGGTTTAAGATGCTGCGAGGATTTTACAGATAGATATACAAATATTGCTATTGCTGGATTAAATTATGTTTCGTTTGCAATAAAAAGAAAACAACCACCATATCAGCTTAATGCTCATGTTTATTCCACCCTGTTAATTGATAATTCTTTGGATATTAAATGGCGTGGTAGATATAACGAAGATACAGATTTATGTTTACAAGCTTTGTCTCTTGGATTATGTACTGTTAACTTTAATGCCTTTTTAATTGAAAAAATGCACACAATGACTATGAAAGGAGGTAATACAGACCAACTTTATAAGGGTGATGGCAGACTGACTATGGCAAGAAGTTTAGAAAAGATGTGGCCAAAAGTGGTAGAAACAACAAGAAAATTTCAACGACCACAACATCATATACAAAATAATTGGCAGAAATTTGATACACAATTAATAAGAAGAAAAGATATAGATTGGGAAAATATACAAAAAACAGATAATTATGGATTACGATTAGTTCAACTGAAACAACCAAAAAGTGGTTCTAAGGAACTAAAAAAACTTTTTGAGAAATAAATGGCAAAAAGATCAACAAAAAAAGAAGTAGAGTGGAGAGTCCGTAAAGTTGCTGCTCTAAAAGCTCGTAATACTATGCGTTCAGAAATTGTTGCATATGGGGTTAGAGAATGGGGGGTAAAACCAAGAGCAGTAGATAAATACATAAGTGCTGCAAACGAAGTGATGGCAACAGATTGGGATGTAGACAGAAGACAATTTACTGCTGATGTTCTTTCTCAACTTAGTACATTGGCTCAAGATGCAAGAAGAAACAACCAACCACACATAGCTCTTGGCTGTATAAATACAATGGCAAAAGTTGCTCAGTTATTATGAGTATTATTGATCGTGAGGGCAGAGTATTAGAATTATCTGCTGGTGCTGATTTGTGTTGTGACGATATTATTGAAAAAATTAAGGCAGATCTGCACCCCGGCCAACTTGCCTTTGTTAATGACCAAGATACTCAAATAATTGGCCTTTCTGCTGGTTATGGTGCTGGTAAAACAAGAAGCTTATGTGCAAAAGCTGTACAGTTAGCTATTAATAATCAAGGTTTTACAGGTGCAGTTATGGAACCTACTGCACCATTAATAAGAGATATATGGCAAAATGACTTTGAAACTTTCTTAGAGGATTATGGAATCCCATATACGCAAAGACAATCTCCATTGCCTGAATATTTATTGCATTTGCCAGATGGAGATGCTCGTATACTGTGTAGAAGTTTCGAAAACTGGTCACGAATAATTGGACTAAACCTTGCTTGGGTACTTGCAGACGAGATTGATACTGTTGCTCCATCAATAGCAGACAGAGCTTTTCCAAGAATACTTGCAAGATTACGTTCTGGAAATCAAAGACAGTTTGGTGTCGCATCAACTCCTGAAGGTTTTAGATGGATGTGGAACACTTTTGGAAGTAACGAAGCACAAAAGAAAACAGATCGTAAATTAATTAAGATGCGAACATACGATAATCCACATCTGCCACAAGACTTTATTACAAGATTGGAAGAGAATTATGAAAAAGGATTACTGCAGGCATATTTAAACGGAGAGTTTTGTAATATAACAACAGGACAAGTTTATGATCGCTTCAACCGAACTGTCCATGTCACTGATGCATTGCCAGATATATCTAACGAACCACTTAGAATCGGACTTGATTTTAATATTGGAAATATGAACGCAGTTATTGGTATTGCTATTGGTGACAAATTACTCGTGGTTGATGAAATAAAAGAATCACATGACACCGACTCAATTGCTCAAGAAATTAAAAGACGCTATCCAGACCAAAAAGTCTATGTCTATCCTGATGCGTCAGGAGGAAACAGAAGCACAAACGCTTCGAAAACCGACATCCAAATATTAGAAAGTTATGGATTTATGAATCAGTCTCCAAAAGCAAATCCACCTGTTAGGGATAGAGTTAATTCAGTACAAAGACTACTTGAGAATGGGAAAGGTCAAGTTAGACTACAAATTCATTCAAGTGCAACTAAATTAATTGAGTGTCTTGAACTTCAAAGTTATACTGAAAAAGGGGAACCTGATAAAGATGCTGGTTACGATCATATGAATGATGCCTTGGGTTATATAACTTGGCGTCTGTTTAATCCATTACATATGGGTGCTGGTCGTAAGACAGGAATTAGGCTTTATTAAGATTATTCATTACACTAAAGGAAACATCTAAGAAAATGTATTCAGGTTATAACTATTACGACAGAGAAACAAGTTCTCAAGGTAAAGAAATTAATGACCCTAATGCTATTTGGTTTCAGCAAGAACCACATTGGATGCTTATAGAAGATTTGCTTGGTGGAACATATCAGATGAGAAAAAGACATAGGAGATATTTACCACAAGAACCAAGAGAAATAGATGAATCATATGACAACAGACTTGCTAGGTCTGTTTGTCCACCTTTTTATTTACGTTTAGAAAGAATGTTGGCAGGTATGCTTACAAGAAAACCTGTCAGGTTAAATGAAACTGCAGATTCAATTCGTGAACATTTATTTGATGTTGATTTACAAGGTAATGACCTTAATGTTTGGACTTATGAGACTACGAGAAAAATGGTTAGATATGGACATGTTGGTGTTTTAGTTGATGCACCAAAAAGTAATCAAGGTGGCAGGCCATATTGGGTAACTTATACACCAAGAGACATACTTGGATTCCGAACTGAAATTATAGATGGTGAAGTGAAATTTACACAGTTACGTTTGCAAGAAAAAGTATCTGTTCCTGATGGTTTATATGGTGAAAAAATTGTAGACCAGATAAGATTTCTTACTCGTGGTGGATATGAAATTCATCAGAAAGGTAAGAATAATAAATTTGTAAAAATTGAAGAGGGAACTACAAGCTTACCTGAAATTCCTTTTTCAGTTGCATATGCAAATAGGCTAAATTTACTAGAATCTAGACCACCAATGTCTGATATTGCAGAATTAAATTTAAAAGCATATCAAATACAATCTGATTTAGATAATCAGTTACATATTTCTGCTGTACCAATGTTGGCATTTTATGGGTTTCCACAAAACTCTGAAGAAGTATCTGCTGGACCCGGAGAAGCAATAGCTTTCCCTCCTGATGGTAGAGCAGAGTATATTGAACCTGCTGGAAGAAGTTACGATGCACAATTTAAAAGACTTGATGTTTTAAGCACACAAATTAATGAGTTAGGACTTGCTGCTGTGTTGGGTCAAAAGCTATCTGCTGAAACTGCAGAAGCAAAACGAATAGACAGATCACAAGGTGATTCAACAATGATGGTTGTAGCACAACAAATGCAAGATATGATTGATAACTGTTTAGCTTTTCATGGTCAATTATTAAATGCTGAAGCTGGTAGTTGTTTTGTTAATAGAGACTTCTTATCACAGAGACTAGAGCCACAAGAGATACAGGCATTATTACAACTTTATACCTCTGGTTCTATAACACAAGAAACATTACTGAAGCAACTACACGAGGGAGAAGTTTTGGGAGATGAATTTGATGTAGAAGAGGAAATAGAATCAACACAAAGTGGTGGAATGGTTGAAATGAAACAGCCAGAAAAAGAAGAACAAGAGCCAGAGCAAGAAGATGACGAGTAATTTATGTCAATTCCAGAAAGTTTTTATAGAGAAGCTATTGACCTAAACAGATATAGCAATCGGATTGCTCGTCAAATAGTTACTAATTACAATAATGTAATTTTAGATTTAACAAATAAATTAGCAACAATTGATGAAGTCACTTCGCCTGCTACTGTTGCACGAATAAGATCAATGCTGGTGCAATTTAAAAATAGTCTAGAGGGTTGGTCTGTTGAAGGAACTGTTTATATGACAGATCAATTACAAGCATTAGCAATATTTCAAACAGATTTTGTTGCAAATGAACTACAAAAAGTATTACCTGTTGGTGCAGCAAATGTAAATACAGTTAAAGTTTCTGCAAACTTTGCAAAAAGCCTAGTAACTACAGATCCAACTAAAATAAATGTTTTAACTTTACCGACACTTGAATCACAAGTTGGAAGAACATTTAATTTAACAACAGCAAAAGGAGCAGCAATAACATTGCCAAGTGGAGAAGTTATTGAAAAAGCTTTTAGAGGTATTGCATCATCACAAGCTGAATTTATATCAAGAGAAATAAGAGTTGGACTAACAGAAGGAGAAGCTATACCAAAAATTGCTCGAAGATTAAGAGGTAGATTACAGTTTGGGAGAAATCAAGTAATGACAGCAAGAGCACAGGCACTTGCTGGTGGCTCTGGAATGAAGCTAGCTAATAATCAAGTTCTTACAATTGTTAGAACATCAGTTAATCAGGTACAAACAATGGCTAGTCATGCTGTTTATGAGTCAAACCAAGATGTAACTAAAAAATATGAATATGTTGCCATACTGGATGCAAGAACAACAGCATTATGCGGAAGTTTAGATGGTAGAAAGTTTCGTTATGGTAAAGGTCCTATGCCACCACAACATTTTAATTGCAGATCAACTACTGTTCCTATTATTGATGATGAGGATTTAAGAAGAAGATTTCCAACCACAAAACCAAGTGAAGTCGGCAGAGTTCCACAAGATTTAAGTTATCCAAACTGGTTAAAACAAAACCCAGATATGCAAACAAAAGCACTTGGAAATAAAAAGCCTTTTTTTAATTATTTAATAAACACCAAAAATAAAAGTCCAAGGGATGCACTTCGACAAATAATTCGTGAGGATGGAACAGAATTATCTTTAAAAGATTTAATTAAAAAATATCCAAAAGCAATTTAAAAGTTATACTATTGTTAGTTGCTTTATTACTATGCCTTCACATTATGGGTCAATGAAACCAAAAGGGAAAAAGAAAAAAGTAAAAAAAGGGGGTAAAAAATAATGGCAAAGACACTATTACAAAAATTATCAGAAGCTAAAAAACCTAAAGCAAAGAAAAATGCCAAGAAAAAAGAAGAAGAAGAGTAAAATTCCAGAGAACTATTTGAAGGGGTCTAAAAACAGAAGTGCAAAAGCTGCTGAGATTAGACGTACTGCAGAAGCATACAGAAAGGGGGAATATATTGACATTAAAGCTGTACAAAAATCTAGGGTAAACCAAGATGTCACAAAAAAAAAGAAGAAGTCCACTAAACGAAAAAACAAAAAAAGCACTTAGAGCAAAAGCAGAAGGTACGAGATTTACTTATGGTGAACTTGCTGCTGTTTACAGAAAAGGTCAAGGTGCTTACTTATCAAGTGGAAGTAGAAATGTAAGTATGCCTGCATGGTCAATGGCTCGTGTTAACAGTTATATGAGAGGTGGGCCTGCACGCAAAGTTGATAAGGATATTTATAATAAAACTAGGAAAAGACAAAAATGACTGTTAAACGTGGGAAAGAATCCTTTTCTGGTTTTAATAAACCAAAAAGGACTCCAAATCACCCAACAAAATCCCATGCAGTATTAGCAAAACAAGGAGATAAAGTAAAATTAATTAGATTTGGACAGCAGGGTGTATCTGGTGCAGGTAAAAATCCACAAACTGATAAAGGCAAAGCAAGACGTAAATCATTTCTTGCTCGTCATGCAAAAAATATTGCAAGAGGAAAAATGTCTGCTGCATTTTGGGCAGCAAAAGTAAAATGGTGATATAAATAATATAATACATTTAGTTTACGACTAATTTATGTCTGAAGAAAACAAAGAAGTGGTTACGCCACCAGCAAGTAATGCAGAACTTGAGCAACTTAAGGAATCTGTAAAAAAACTTGAAGCAAAAAATTACGAACTTATTGGTAAATTAAAAAATCAAAAACCAGTTTCAGATAAACCTGTTCCAGAAGATTACGAAGAATTACTTGCTTTTAAACAAAAGCATGAACGTGAACAATTAGAAAATGAAGGTAAATATACGGAAGCAACACAAAAACTTGAACAACAGTATCGTGATAGATCTGCAGAGGATAAAGAACGAATACAAAAGCTAGAAGCTAGAAATAGAGAGCTTGAACTAATTGCACCAGCAATGCAAGCATTATCTGAAGTTACACATGATCCTGAATTAGTACTTAATAATCTTGTACCAAAAGATCAAATACAGATTAAAGAAGGAGTGCCAGTTATCGTAGATGGATATGAACAATTGCCAGTACAAGAATATGTCAAAAACAAACTAGAGAAAGAAAAGCCTTATTTATTAAAAAGCAAAATGCCAAGTGGTGGCGGAGCACCTATTTCAAGACCAAGCAATGAAACATTTTCAGAAGATATGTTAAAACCATTTCTTAAATCAAGTGAAGATATAACAGAACAAGGTCGTATTTTTAAAACTTATGGTAAGGAAACTTGGCAAAAGTTGAGAGATATTGCTAAAACACGTTAGTATGTAGATATTAGGCAAGGCTACGCTAAGTCAAATAGGGTTACGCCCACATCCGTTAATTTTTTATTCTTGAACAAATGGCAGTTCTCAGGAGTGATATTATCGTTCCAGAGGTATTTACGCCTTATGTCATAGAGCAAACTACTGCTAGAGATTCATTTCTTGCAAGCGGTGTGGTTGCACCTATGGCAGAGCTAAATGCTACTGAGGGTGGTGATTTCGTAAATGTACCTTTTTTCTCTGCAAACTTAAGTGGAGACTTTGAAGTATTATCAGATTCATCTTCATTGACACCCGGCAAAATTACAACTGACAAACAGGTTGGTGTTATTTTGCATAGAGGTCGTGCTTTTGAATCTAGAGATTTAGCTGCATTAGCAGCAGGTTCTGATCCAATGGCAGCAATCGGTCAAAAGATCGGTGCATACATTGCGAACCAAAGACAAAAAGATTTACTTGCTTGTCTTGATGGTGTATTTGGCTCTGTTAATGAAACAGATTCTAACGCAGCATTTTTTGGCTTAACAATAGATGGTGGTACATCCGACACACCAACTGGATTATCTCCAAGACACGTTGCAAAAGCTAGATCAATCCTTGGAGATCAAGGGGATAAGTTAACAGCGGTTTGTATGCACAGCAAAGTTTACTATGATCTCGTTGAGAGAAAAATGGTTGACTATGTTCTTGCTTCTGATGGTAACGGTGGTTCTGCAACTGCTTCTGGTGGTTCTATCACAGGTGCTTATACTGCTGGCAACGATACAGTTCCAACATATTGCGGATTAAGAGTTATTGTTTCAGATGACGTTTCTACCGTAGGGTCAGGCTCATCAACTGAATACAGTACATATTTCTTTACTGCTGGTGCAGTAGCAAGTGGTGAGCAAGCTGGTCTTACAACTGAAACAGACAGAGACATTCTGGCTAAATCAGATGCAATGGCTATTGACTTACATTACACATATCATCCTGTTGGTTCAAAATGGGCTGTTACTACAACAAACCCAAATAGAACACAATTGGCAACTGTAGGCAACTGGTCGAAGGTCTACGAGACAAAGAACATTGGTATCGTTAGAGCAACTAACGTATCAACTCAAGATTAGAGGTAAATTATCATGCCATCTTTATTTGAGGTTACTGCTGGAAAACTTACTGGACCAACTACTGGGGGTTCTGTAACCCAAGCAACTAACAAAACTACTGGTGTAACACTTAATTCCGAATCAGGTGTTATTACCATGAACAATGCAGCTTTGGGTGCTGCTGCCGAAGCAACTTTTACCGTTACAAACGATAAAGTAGCTGCTGCAGATATTCCTTTTTTAGCAATTGCTTCTGGGGGTACTGCTGGTTCCTATCTCTTAGGAGTCAGTGCTGTAGCTGCTGGTTCATTTAAAATCACAATTACAAATGTATCTGGTGGTTCTTTATCTGAAGCAGTTGTAATTAACTTTGGACTTTTCAAAGGTTCTGCAAGTTAATGGGCATCTTTGCTTTCAGGCGAATGAGAGAACAGGAAGCTACCAAAACGGTAGCTCCTGTACCTCAACAAAAAACAAAACGTAAGCCAAAAACAAAATCAAATGGCAATCACAATAGACGCAACAGTGGGGGGAGCATCAGCCAACAGTTACATAACACTGTCTGACGCTAACTCAACAATTGAAGGTTTAATAATAGATGATGATGTCCAAGCATGGATTTCAGCTACAGATGATAATAAAAACAGAGCTTTGTTTACTGCTGCAGTAAGAGTAGACAGAGAAAGATTTTTAGGTGCAAGAGTTACAAACACCCAAGCTTTACAATGGCCAAGAACTGGTGTTAGAAAACCAGATACTTATATAAATACTTACGCTACAGGCTTTCCTTTTCGCATATCAACCGATTATTTTACAGATACAGAGATACCAGAACAAGTTAAAAGAGCACAAGCTATTCTTGCAGTCTATTTAAATAACAATCGAGATGGGTTAGGATTAAGTGGCCTTGAGGATTACAAAACTGTAAAACTAGGTAACATAGAAGCAACACCAAATTTTTATGGTGCTGTAGGTGCTGATAGAGTACCACCACTGTTCGAAAGATATTTTACTGGCTTGCGAATTAGTGGACCCGGCAATATTGCTATTAAAAGGAGTTAATTATGTATCAACCATTTATTGGTGCTGAAGTTATTGCAGACACAAACAATCACCAAGGCAGATTTGGAAAACTTATTGCAACAGAGGATACAGTCGCTAGTCTTGCTGGTCCTGATTTAAAAGGTGATACATCAGGAATAGTTTTAAAAGCTAACACAACTGTAGAATGTATCTTGACAAGCGTAACTTTAGCAAGTGGTACTGTTATTGCTTATAGAATCTAATGGGCATTGCTTCATCATTAAAAAAAGTAGCCAATAAAACTTTAATAAGGTTTGGTGGTGATATAACAATTAAAAGAACTATAAATAGTTCTTATAATATGGATGATGGAACAGTTATAAAAAATACTACATCTACTACAGTTAAAGGGAATTTAGAAACAGTTTCTAAAAGCGAAGTTAATGATTTAATATCACAAACAGATAAAAAATTAATTTTATCGGGTCAGGGTTTAACCTTTACACCTACAACAAAAGATAAAATATTAATAAGTTCAATTGAATATAAAATAATTCAAATTGATATTGATACTGCTCAAAATACTGATGTGGTTTATGTATTTTATTTGAGGTCATAATGACTAGAGAAATAAGACTTGATGCAATTGCTGATGAAAAATTTTATAGAGATGTTGTAAAAGTGGTAAAAAGTGCAACATTGCTATGGGAAGAAAAAGTTGTACTTGCAACACCTAAGGTGTCTGGTAATTTAGCAAGATCATGGAACAGTGATATAAAACCATTTATGGGTGTAGTTTCAACAAATGTTGAATATGCAGAACCAGTTGCTTTTGGAACAAATTTACCTCCAAGTTGGCAAGGTCAATATAGAACAACAAAGCAAACAACCAAAGGTTATCCAGAATTAATAGCTAAACAAATACAAGCACACATACAAGATAAATTTGGTAGATAAATATGGCAGCAACAGATTTAAACGTAGTTAGAAAAACAATTGAACAAAGATTGCTTACAGAATTAAATAAAACACCAATAATTCCTATCATATTTAACAATATGCCTTTTGAATCGTTTACAGAAGATTCATTTGTACAGTGTTTAACAAGTTTTGGGTCAGGAAGATATTTAGCTGATGGTGTTAATTTAGTTTCTGGTTTAATTTTAATTAATATTTTTACAAAAGAAGGAATTGGAAGTGGTACAAATTATGTTATTGGCAAAAGAATAAGAGACTTATACAATAAAATAACAGTATCAGATGTTATTTTTGACTCACCTGTTGGGCCAGAAGTTTTAACTCCAAGTCCACAAGGTAAATTTCAAACACAATTACGAATAACATTTGAAATATATGAGGAACTTTAATTATGGCAAAACTTGAAATTACAGAAGCTATGCTAGATGCAATAGAAGCTGTGAAAGGCAGAAGAGAAGCTAATTATTGGGATCCTGATTGTAGAAAATACTATGAAGCTCAACAAAAAGCTGTAAAAAATACTAAAAAGAGTTAATATAAAATAAATACTTTTTTCTGTCATGGCTACCAAAGGTGATGTAGGTAAAATCATGTTCCATAATGCTGGTGGAACTGAAGCTGATGTAAGCGATCTTAGAGCTTGGAATTTATCCATAACAAAAGATACAATTGAAACTACAAAAATGGGAGATACATTCAAGTCTCGTGTTGGTGGTTTAATTGATGGAGAGGGAGGAGCAACTCTTTTATATAACGCTTCTGGAAACTCAGATTATCAAGCCTTTATTGATGACATTCTTGTAACAGGTGATGATGGTGATGCTTTAATAGAATTATTCCCTGATTCAGCACAATCTGCAAAAAAAATTAGTGCATCTGTAATCATTACCAATGCAGAACATTCAGCCACAATAGGAGAAATTGAGGAGATAGCAATAACATTTCAAACAACTGGTACCATTACTTCAGCTATATAGTATATTAGGGTAATACAATTATTATTCTATGGCTGGAAAAAGAAACGTAGACCTTATTACTGAAGCATTTGCTGAAGTAATGACTAACAGAAGAAAGTTCGTATTAAAAAAACCAGATGGATCAATATTAAAAGAACTGTATTTTAAACCATTAACAAGATACGACAGAATACAAGCACAAGCATATGCAGGTTCAGATGAGGCACTTGCAGTATCAACAAGATTATTATGTCAACTTGCAGAAAATGAAGATGGTACAAAAGCTTTTGCTTCAGCAGATGCAGAAAATTTAAAAAGGTTTATACCTGAAACAGTACTGAATGATCTTGAATTATTTATGATGGACATTCAGTTATCTGTTGATCAAGCAAAAAAAGGATAAAGAGAGATAACTGGTTAAATTTTGAGTTATTTCTCGGTACAAAATTAGGTAAAACTTTACAAGAACTTAGAAAATTAATAACTGAAGAAGAATTAATTTTTTGGGCAGCATATTATGAAGTTAAATATGAAAGAGAAAAAGCAGAAATAAATCGTCAAAAGAACAAAACAAGGTAATATATAAGAAAGTCTTTTTTTAAGTGGCGCAATCTACGGTTCAATTAATAGTTGATGCTCAAAGAGCTATTGGACCTTTGCAGCAAACAGACAGATTAACAAAAGCATTAGCTAATAATACAAATAAATTAAAAAATAGATTAGACAAATCAAGCAGGTCATTTAGAAATAATGGCAATGCAGCAAGAAATGCAGCAGGTGGTGTTAAATCATTTACAAGATCAATTGCACCTTTATTAAAAGCATTAGCAATAGCTGCTACAGCTAGATTTATATTTGTGCAAACTGCAGAACTTGAGACACAACGAAAAAGTCTAGAAGTTTTAACAGGTAGTCTTAGTAAAACAAATCAAATAATAAAAGACATACAAGATTTTGGTGCTGTTACACCATTT
>VTLG01015425.1_pt1 | contig 11616 bp, 20 predicted proteins | sample 4694571 | NCBI WGS metagenome assembly VTLG01 (sample SAMN12604809, study PRJNA352737) | marine metagenome | biome: ENVO:00000447; feature: ENVO:00000209|ENVO:00000569|ENVO:01000036; material: ENVO:00002151; isolation source: viral sequences binned using virsorter ... | reverse complement strand
CATTCGCAATCAAGATTCGTATCTCTGGAACAAATAGTGCAGAGCCACCAAGACTGAAGGACTTGCGAGCAATCGCATTGGCAACGTAATGACTGACTATCTAAAAGTAGAAGGACACGAACACCTTGTTAGAGACATGGGGTCTAAAGCAATTGTGAATACAAACAGATTCGCTTACATAGCCGCAGTTGAGAGGTCTAAGAATGCAAAAAAGGCAAAAGACGAATTAAGGGATGCAACAAGAGAGATAAATATATTAAAATCAGAGATGCATGAAATAAAAAGTCTCTTGTTACAATTGGTAGATAAAGATGGCAGATAGAAATACCCCAGCAAGCTTCACGTTTGAAGAGTGGAGAGTAGAATTCAATGAACTCGCAGTTGATGTTGGTGATATTGCTGGTGTCACTGGTGCATCTGGAATTATCGCATCTGCGACAGATATTGTAGAAGCAATCACATCATTAAATAGTTCTATATCAAATGAAGTAGATTTACCAGATTCAAGCGGTGTAAATGTTGGTAGAGTTAAACTAGGTGACTCTGATGATTTACAAATATTTCATGACTCTAATAATAGTATAATACAACATAGTGGTACTGGTAATTTACAACTAAAAAATAATGGGCAAACTTTTGCATTCCCAGCAACTGGTGGAAATATTGCTACAGAAGGATTTAGTATCGCCGTTGCCGTTGCACTAGGTTAAAGGAAGGAAAATATGGCTAATAATTTCGTAAACGGTTTTGCAAGTATCGTTACTGCTGGTGAGTTCTATCAGTCTGTTGCGTCAGATGCTACCACAGGGCCACAGACAGTTTATACTGCAAATAACGGTTCAAGTGGAGTAAACTCAATCCTTGTTGAGTTGGATGCTGCAAACACTGGTACTGCTGGTATTTCGGTAACTGCATTTATTCAAGACACAAGTTCAACACTAGGAACAGTTTCTAGTATTGCATCATCTTCAGATGTTGCAACAGTGACAACTGCATCTGCACATGGCCTCAAGGTTGGTATGTATGTTAATGTGACAGGTTCATCGACCAACTTCGTAAATGGTGTGTACAAGGTTGCATCTGTGCCAAGCACAACAACATTTACATACGCACAAAATTCTGGTGCAGCAAATGGTTCGGCTGCTGGTACAATCTTAATTTACAAAGCATATCATATTGTAAAAGATGCTCCTGTGCCTGCAAGTTCAACACTTAAAATTGTCGCTGGACAGAAGATTGTTCTAAACTCAAATGACAAAGTAATCGCATATGCAAGTGCAGCTACTTGTGATGTTGTCGCTGGAATTCTACAGGAAGTAACATAAGATGTCGTATATTGGTGTACAAGCAACAAATAGATTAAGTCCATCTTTTGTCAAAGAGGACTTTACAGGTAACGGTTCTGCTACACAGTTCACTCTAACAAATGAGGTGCCTGGTGGTAACGAGGATAATGTTATGGTCGTGTTATCAAACATCGTCCAAGAACCAACTTCTGCGTACACCATCATTGATGATAGTGATAACCTTCCTAAAATTCTAAAGTTTGATTCAGCGCCAGGCAATGGTGAAAAAATTTATGTGGTGCATCATGGTATCGGAACATATACCAGAAAACCAGCGCCAGGCTCAGTCGGTATCAATGAACTAGAAGCAAACATGAAGACGTTTCCAACAGACACATTCACAGGAAACGGTTCTGCAACTGCGTACACTTTAAGTGAGACACCAACTAGTGCATCTAGTGTCATGGTATTTGTTGATGGTATTCTTCAGAAGTCATCAACGAACTATGGTATCTCTGGTGCAACTCTAACATTTACATCTGCTCCTGCTAATAGTGCAGAGATTGAAGTGAAACATCTTGGATTTCGTGGAGTTCAAAGAAGAAGCACAGGTTATCAATTAGACACTTTTACAGGTAATGGGTCTGCAACTGCGTTTACTCTTTCTAATGCAGTGGCTGTCAATGACGCATTCGTATTTTATAATGGTATTTGTATGCAACCAACAACGGACTACGGAATTAGTGGTGTCACTTTGACATTCACCTTTACTCCACTAAATAGTTCAAACATAATGGTGAGGTATCAAGTCTAATGGCAACTAACGCAAAAAATCTCGCAGAACTTCTTAACACAGACACCACAGTTAAAGTTGGTGACATTGAGGACGGTTCGGTAACAACTGCAAAACTTGCTGCTAGTGCAGTAACAACTGCAAAGGTTGCTGATAACGCAGTAACCTCTGCAAAACTTTATGCGTCCAATGTTGGTCGGAGAAACATGATAATCAATGGAGATATGAGAATAGCTCAGAGAGGCACATCTGGTACGCCAATTGATTCTTTAGTTTCTGTTGATAGGTTTAGAGGAAGAACATATGGTGGGTCTGGTAGATTTACCATGGCACAAGTTTCTGGTGGAGATGGTGGTGTAAATGTTCCTAATGGAGAATTTCCATATGCCTGCAAACTCACAGTAACAACTCCTGCCGCATCTGAAGACGCATATGATTATTCCATTGCACAATACATTGAGGCAGACACATTTGCAAAATTGGGTTGGGGAAGAAATGAAGCAGGCGAAACATTAAAAAAATGCACAATTTCTTTTCACATGAAAACAAGTGTTGCTGGGGTATATTCTGTATCGTTACGTTCAAATGGTGCTGGTAGAAGTATTGTAAAAGAGACACCATCCATATCAGCAAACACATGGACAAAAGTTGCATTAACATTTGATGGTGCATCTAATACAAGTTGGAGAGCTCTTGGTTCTGGAACTGGTGCTTTGTTTGAAATCAATCTTGGAAAAAGTAACGCAAAAGCTACCTCAACATTAAATACAGACCAAGCTGGAAACTTTGTTGCAAGTACAAATCAAGTAAGATGGATTGCAACAAATGGTGCAACCTTCTTTATAACTGGCGTTCAGATTGAAGAAGGCGATACCGCAACAGATTTTGAACACTTGCCATACCAAGAATCACTTGCAATGTGTCAACGCTATTATACAACATCATATGACCAAGGTCACTATCCTGGCCAGTCAACTAGCCAGGGAGCTATTTTTAGTAGGTATGCTAGTAACGTATCAAATCAACCACAATCTGTACAGTTTCCTGTAAGTATGAGGGGTGCTCCTACTGTAACAATCTATTCATTAGTTGGAACATCTGGTCATATTTCAAATTGTACCACAGGTTATTCTCATGCTTCAGATGACGCTATAGGAATTAGTGGAACAATAGGTTTTAAAGGTTGGTCAAAGTTAAATTCTGTTACTGTTACAGCAGGAAATATAATTGCATATCACTATACGGCCGAAGCGGAGTAAGTTATGAATATTAAAAATGCAAAATATGATAAACCAAGAGATGATGAAGGTAAAATCATTGATGGTTCTGAGAACTGTAACATTATCGCAGAGATTGACGGTGTGAAAAGATTTATCCCATTGGCAGAAGGTAATATGCACTACGACACAATTATGGAATTGGTAAAGTCTGGTGATTTAACAATCGCAGATGCAGAATAAATAGTATTATAGGAAAAGTAAATGTCAGAATCATATATCGGAATTGACCCATCATACGGTGCGTTTGAGAAACAGTTATTAACTGGTGATGGCACTAACTCGACTTTTACTCTTGACTATCCTGTTGGTCAGGCTGGTCAGTTGTTGGTTTCGCTTGACGGTATTGTTCAAGAACCAGAGTATGCGTTTACGATTTCACTTTCATCTGGTAGTCCAAAGATTAACTTCGCAGACGTACCATCAAATGGTGCAAGAATTTTTATTGTATACTTGGGAAGACAGTTACTAGTTGCTACAACTGCAAACTCATCACCTGTCTTTGACCAGTTCAGTGGTAATGGTTCAACAACAACATTCGCATTGTCGGAAACTCCTGTTACTAATACCGCCGAAAATTTCATCGTTTTCGTTGACAATGTTTATCAGAGACTTGGTTCTGGTCTTGCGTATACCATCTCTGGTTCTAACATTGTGTTTTCAAGTGCTCCACCTTCTGGAACTAACAATATACAAGTTACACAGTTGGCTAGAGCAAACACACTAAATACTGTTGCAGATGGTTCAATCTCTTTAACTAAATTAAGTTTTGACCCAGCAGATGATGCAACTGCACTAGCAATCGCTTTAGGATAGGAATATGGCAAACACATTTAAAAACGCTTCAGTCGCTAATGTCGCTAACGGTTCGTATTCTACATTGTACACAACTCCTGCTGCAACGACTACCGTTGTGTTGGGTCTGTCTCTTGCAAACAAGACAACGAATGCAGTGACAGTACAGTGTCAGTTTACAGACAGTTCAGACTCAAACGCAACCAGACAACTTTTGGAAAATGTCTCCATCCCAGCAAACACCACACTTGAGGTATTCGCTGGTCAAAAATATATTTTAGAGACAGGAGATATCCTTAAAGTTAAGGCTGGAACAGGGTCAGCGATTGATGCTGTTCTGGGTGTAATGCAAATCACATAGGAGATAATTGATGCCCTTTATAGGTAAACAACCCACCGCTGGTTTCGCATCAATCGTCAAAGATGATTTCACACCCAACGGTTCTACAACTGCATTTACGTTATCAAAACAAGTTGCAAACGCAAATGATATTGCGGTATTCTTGGGTAACGTAAGACAAGAACCTACTGATGCCTATACGGTTTCTGGTACAACACTTACCATGTCAGAAGCGCCTGATGCTGGATTGAACTTCTATGTTCTTCACATTGCTGGTACGGTTGAGAGTTCTGTTGTTCCTGCTGATGGAACAATTGCAAATGCAAAGATTGTTGACATGGCTGCATCAAAACTTACTGGTGCATTACCAGCAATTAGTGGTGCTGCACTAACTGATATTGATAATCCTATTGATGACCATTTAAGAGTAACCTTTAGTGGGCCTACTGTTTCTAATAACTCTGTAACCTTTCTTACACCAACATTACAGGGTCAGACAAATGGTGGATTTACCCTCCAAAATACTAATGAAATTAAAATCAGCGTTACAGGACATTACTTGGTCACTTTCATAGCGTCAGGTGCCACAGCTTCTGGTGCGGCTGGATATACCCCTATTTCATATATTTACAAAAATACAAGCAATTGGAATCAGCGTGCTGGAATTAGATATTATGCTGGTAGTTCAACTGTAGATTTCCCAAGTAATACAACAATAGTGGCTATGGATAGTACGTCAGACTATTTCAAGTTTGCAGTGTATCAAAATACAGGTGGTAACGTCACAAGTCCTTATGGAACAGCAACGATAGTTAGACTTGGTGATTAAGGAAAGATAAAATGAGTTTAGCAAGTAAAATAATGAAATTAGAAACTTCCTTGACTGATGATGATTTTCATCCAGAGACAGGAACAATTTTAGTTGTAAATAATAATGGTGTAGAGACTATTGAAAAGTGGGAACACAAAACTGTAAATCAACCATCACAATCTGCAATTGATGGAATTAGTGATTCAACAATTACTGCTGAACAAAACATTGCATCTCTTCGTGCAGAAAGAAACAGAAAACTCACAGAAACAGATTGGGTAGTAATTAAAGAAAGAGAAGAGGGTGGTTCGGTTTCTAACTTTGCAGATTGGAAGAAGTATCGTCAAGAACTTCGTGATATAACTAAAACATATAAGTCACTAGAAGATGTAAAGTGGCCTACTGCGCCTTCGGAGTAAATAGATGCCTTTAAGTAAAATACAATTATCTTCATCAACTGGTCGTAGGAATCTTCTCAACAATGGTGCCATGCAAGTAGCTCAAAGGGGTCAAACCTTTACCTCAATGAGTGCGAGTGCATATACTTGTGATAGATGGCAACTTCAACTTGCTGGTGCTGGTAGACCAACCGTAACACAACAAACTAGTGGTGGCCCTGCTGGTTTCAAAGATAATTTTTTGCGTGTACAAGTTGCAACTGCTGACAGTAGTGTTGCTTCAAGTGATATGCAAGTTCTTAAACAAGTTATAGAAGGTCATCAGGCGGCGTTTACAGATGCTGGAACTTCAGATGCAAAACCCCTTACATTATCATTTTATGTTCGTTCAAGTGTAACTGGTACTTTTACTGCAACTTTGTATATCAATTTTAATAATCCAAGTGCAGTTTCGTACCCTGCTGAATATACAATTTCCTCTGCTAATACTTGGGAATTTAAGACAATTACATTCCCAGCGTTTACAACAAGTTCTACACTTGCATCTAGTGGATACACAAATGGTGAGTTCTATCAAGTTAGATTTGCATTGATGGCTGGTTCTGATAAAACTGGAACACCAAATCAATGGAATAGTGCAAACGATTTTGCATCAACAAATCAAACAAATCTTTTTGCAACATCTAATGCAACTTGGGATATTACTGGTGTTCAGCTTGAAGTCGGCAGTGCATCTACAGAATTTGAACACCGCTCATTTGGAGAAGAACTTTCACTTTGCAAAAGATATTTCTTCAAAGCAAAATTTGCACACTCTGCCTATGGAACAACTTCAATTTATCCAGAAAAACAAATGTATTATCCAGTAGAAATGAGAGCAAACCCAACCATTTCGATAACTGGTGGAACTGCATCTAATGTTGCTAGTAATAGTGTAAGATATAATACTACTGGTGGATTCGCACACAATATGGGCCCTAGTAGTAATGGTATGATGTACATAGGTGGTGGCGGTAATGCGTGTGATATAACATTTACGGCAGAGTTATAGGAAAAAAATTATGAATGGAAGAACAGATATAAAAATAGAAAATTGTAAATATGTTAGATTGCCAGATAGTAAAACTGATGAGTGTATAGAAGCGGAAATTGATGGTGTTAAATGTTGGGTGCCTTTAGACCCAAACAATATGGACTATGCAGAAATTATGTTAAGAAAAGATGCAGGCACTTTGACAATCAAAGATGCAGACTAAATATGAAAAAGGAAATTAGATAATGCCATTTATAGGACAAGAACCATTAACAGGTGCATATCATGTACTAGATGATATCACAACATCTGCCACTGCAACGTATAACTTGCAGTTGAACAGTGCTGCGTTTTCGCCTGCTACTGCAAATCAATTATTGGTTTCACTCAACGGTGTTATTCAAAAGCCTGGTTCTTCATTTACAATTTCTGGTTCACAGATTACATTCTCAAGCGCATTAACTTCGTCAGATTCAATCGACTTTATCATGGCATTGGGTGACGTTCTTAGTGTTGGTACACCAACTGATGGTTCGGTGACAGATGCAAAGATTGCTGCCATGGCAGCATCAAAACTTACTGGTGCAATGCCTGCCCTAGATGGTTCTGCATTAACAGGTGTTGGAAAAGTCTTGCAAGTTAAACAAACACACCTCAACACTACTCAAAGCGTGGCTTCTGCAAGCACCTCTAATTTTGCAGATTTTACTGGTTTCAATGCTACAATCACACCATCATCAACATCATCTAAGATAATGGTTATGGCGGATGTTAATTATGGTATTCAAGTTGGTACAATACATTTTAGATTAGTGAGAGATTCAACTGCAATCGCTGTTCATGATACACCAGGCGGTACTAGGATTGCTTCAACAAAAAACTCTAGGCCTGATGCAACACCTTATGCAATTTATTCAGATAATCTTTCCATGAATTTTCTTGATACACCTAGTACTACAAGTGCAATAACATACAAAGTACAAGGCACATTAGGTGCAACTTATAATAATACTATGTATTTGAACCGACCCTACCACATGGGCGATAGTGCTGATTATAACGGAAGGGGTGTGTCAACCCTTATTTTGATGGAGATTGGTCAATGATACACGAAGCAATTTATAATCTTTATCCTGCCGTTACAAATATTGTTGGTGATGGAAATAACTGCGTAGCATATGATGCAAAAGGTAATGTTGTTTCTTGGGATACCTCTGCTGTTGCAAAAAAAGAAACAGAATTGTTAGATGCCTATAAGTTGGAATATTTACGAGCAGAGAGAAACACCAAACTTGCAGAAACAGATTGGACACAGAGTAGAGATGTTACTCTATCAAATGATGCAGATTGGAAAACATATAGACAAGCACTTCGTGATATCACAAAGACATATAAAACAATTGATGATGTTAAGTGGCCGGAGAAACCAGAATGACGCTAATTAAAGTAAATACAAGAGGAACAATAGTTGAAGGTGGTCGTAGAAGTCTTATACACAATGGTGCTATGAAAGTGGCCCAACGTGGCTCTCAAAATAATGGTACTGGTTTGAGTGGTACTGCTTGTGATAGATTTAGACTTGCGATGTCTGGTGGTGCCGCAGTTACAACAACACAAGATGCTAATGTTCCTAATTTGTCAAATGGTTTTAGAAACTCTCTAAAAGTAGACTGCACAACCGCTGATACTTCAGTTGCCGCTGGTGATTATGTTATACTTTATCAGAGAATAGAAGGTCAAGACTTACAACATCTTCTTTATGGAACGACTGCTCATAAGAAAGTAACAGTTCAATTTTGGGTCAAGTCACCAAAAACTGGTACACACATTGTTGAACTTTATCATTTGGATGCTACTTATTTTAATTCACAACAATATACAATAAGTGCTGCTGATACTTGGGAAAAGAAAACAGTAACCTTTGTTGGGTATCCAACAACTTCTTTTGATAATGATGCAAACGGTAGTCTTCAACTTGCATGGTGGTTACTTGGTGGTTCAACTTACAGTGGTGGAACACACAACTCAAATACTTGGCATAATACGCAAGCTAATCGTGCCGTTGGTCAAGTAAATGTTCTTGATAACACTGCAAATAATTTTTATCTTACAGGCGTTCAAATGGAAGTTAGCGATACTGCTACAGAATTCGAGCACCGTTCATTTGAAGAAGAACTCCATGCTTGTAAACGCTATTATCAAAAATCATTTAACTATGACACTGCGCCAGAAAATGGTGGTGGGTCTGGCGTGAGTTTTAACGGCGGTTTACTTGGTTACTGTGGTTCTAATAACAGCGGAACATACTCTGGTTTTCACAGATTTGACCCAGAGATGAGAGCAACTCCTACTGTAGTCACATACGGAAACAGTAGCGGTCATTGGGGGCGTTTATCTCCTACAAACACAGGAACAGTATCTTATAATGCTGGTGCTGGTTATATAAGTAACACTAAAGCATCTGGTATTAACTTTGGGCAAAACGCTGCTGGTGACACCCTGCTTATCGGATTTGGGCACATTACAGCTGAAGCTGAAATATAGGAGTTATTATGAAAATCGAAAACGCAAAATGGCACACAGACTTAGAAGGTAATAACATTGCCATTCTTTGCACAAAGGATGGACAACCAATGGTTCACATACCAATAGATGAAAATAATACAGATTATGTAGAACTAAAGAAAATGATTGATGCTGGTGAAGTTACTGTTGGTGATGCAGAACCACTTGTGACATAAATAGAATAAAAGAGGAAACACGATGCCATTATCAAGAATTACATCTGGAAGTATTGAAGACGGTACAATTGCAACAGCAGACCTTGCTGACAATGCAGTGAATTCTGCAAAGATTGGTGCTGATGTAATTGTTGCAGAAGACCTTGCAAACAATGCCATCACCGCTGCTGAAATTACAGACGGTGCGGTTACGGCTGCAAAATTAGATTCTGGTATCTCATTAGGTGCTGGATACTATATTGGTAAAGATGGTACTGTTGCTGGAAATACAAATGGTAGAGATAATCTTTTTCGTGTAAACGCAAACGCAACTACTGGTAATGTAACAATTGCTGCTAACAACAATGCCTCTGTTACAGGCCCATTGACAATTGGTAATGGTACAACTCTTACCATTACGAACACTGGAAGGTTAGCAATCATATGAGTACATTATCAGTAGACACTATTACAGGACAAACCGTAGCGACAAAAGTTAAGTTGCCTGAAGGTTCTACGTTACAGACAAAATCCATGACCAGTGTAACTATTGGTCATTCAGCATCTGGTTCTACTTATTCCGATACTGGTTTGACTGTTAGTATAACCCCCAAATATGCAACTAGTAAAATACTGGTTATGGCTCATATTAATATGGGTGCAACTAATGGATACAGATTTGCGTGTAGATTGATGAGAGATTCTACTGCACTTTCTTTACCAACTGATGCTGGTAGTAGGTCAGTTGGAACTGTAGCGCATCAAGGCTCTGGTGGAAATATGATTGATATGAACGCTGCTTTATTTTTCTTAGATAGTCCTGCCACTACTAGTGCGACCACATATAAAATACAAGCGGCTTGTGAACAGTCTGGTGGAACGTACTATTTAAATAGGGGTGGCACATCAGCAAATAATAGTACTGTATATGGAACAACTTCAAGTATTACAGTTTTGGAGATTGCACAATGAGTACTTTAAACGTAACAAACATTAAAGCTGCTGACGGAACTTCTGGTTTATCAATTGCAAATAGTACTGGTATCGTTACAGCAACAAAAGGTGTAAATTCTGTTGCATTTGCAGTTGAAGCAACAAATACAGACCAAACTGGTAGCAGTGGAAAAGTCGAATGGGAAGATGTACGGTTAGACACTGGTAGTTATTGGAGTACAAGTAATCACAGATTTACACCACAAGTTGCTGGTTGGTATATGTTCGGTGGCGTTGTGCGAGTATCAACTACTGCTGGTGAGGGTTCTCCTAACAATCTTATAGGTTTGATACTTTACAAGAATGGTAGTGGCTTCATTCGTAGTCAACTACAATTTAATTCAGACGTTTATATAAACGGAAGTTATGCAATTCCTAATTCTATGATTCAATTAAATGGTTCATCTGATTATGTAGAACTTTATTTTGAAACAGATGAACAGGTACAATTACATGATAATGCGGGCGTGCCTAGTCAATTTTGGGGAATGTTGGTTCAAGCAACCTAATAGGATAAAGATATGAGTACACTAAAAGTCGGAACAATTCAAGACCATTCAAATTCAAATAACGCATTAGTTATTGATAGTTCTGGTCGTGTGACTGAACCAGCAAAACCCTGTTTCGCTGTAAAAAGTAATAGAGCAGTAAATACAGCAGATTTTACTACAGCCGCCGGTGTACCATTTAATGAGATTGAGTTTCAAAGGGGTGGTACAATCGTAGCAATTAGTGGCTCTGGTGACACTACCTCTGCTGTCTTTACAGCACCTATTACTGGAATTTATCAATTTAATTTGATGGTAAATTTAACTAGTGCTGGTGGTGGTAACTTTAACTCAACATTGCTTTACATTGATGGTGCTACAGTCGGTGGACAGAATGACCCAACATATAGAAATTTAGATGATAACACAGGCGGTTATCATGGTATGTCATCATCCTTTCTGATAAGTCTTAATACGGGCCAAACAGTTACGCCGTTCCTTAATTGCAGTGGTGACTCAAGTGTTACAGTTAGAAATGGTTGTCGCTTTAGTGGGTTTTTGGTTGCATAACTCCAACGCACTTTCCTTATAAATAGATAAAAGGAGACTGTGTGAATGGCGTCTATATCAAACATATTTATTGACCAAGGTGCAACTTTTACAACCACGCTGACAATCAACG
>VTLG01012578.1_pt1 | contig 11616 bp, 14 predicted proteins | sample 4694571 | NCBI WGS metagenome assembly VTLG01 (sample SAMN12604809, study PRJNA352737) | marine metagenome | biome: ENVO:00000447; feature: ENVO:00000209|ENVO:00000569|ENVO:01000036; material: ENVO:00002151; isolation source: viral sequences binned using virsorter ... | reverse complement strand
TGAAGAAGCACAATTAACTGGTCATGGCTTTCGCGATGGCGAAGGTAATATAAGAAATAGCGTAGGTATTAACGTAGATAAAGATATAATTAGGCAGCTACATAATATAAGAAAAGATGCATGGAAAACTACTGCTACACTAATGAGTCGACTTATCCAAAAGAACATAAAAAATAAAAAAGTAGAATTACCATCAGAAATGCAAGAAGTAAAAGATCAATTAGTTAATTTTAAGTTAAAATCGTTAAATTCTTAATTTTACTCCACTCAGATTGCACTCTGAGGCCTCTGTAATTATTCCCCTATACGTTTCTACCCTTGAAAAAAGCACATATGCGCGGGTTATCTTACCGCAACTCCAAAGATTACATTGCCTACGACCCACTACAAAAATGTAATTACAGAATCCTTAACGGCAAACGTATATGGCTACAGCCAAAACCGAAAGAAGTGTACCTGTCTAAAAGTGAGCTAGACTCAGGGCAGTTACATATCTCGCTATGACCACAACACCGAACTACCCTGTAGTTGCACCTGAACACATTAAACAATCTAGAATAATAGATTTAACGCTATACAAAGGAAACCCTAGAGTCCATAGCGATGTACAGATTGAAAGGTTAGTTAATTCATTAAAGGAGTTCGGCTTTACTAATCCTGTGCTAGTTGACGACACTGGTAATGTTATTGCTGGTCATGGCCGTATTGCAGCTGCTAAAAAAATAGGATTAGAAACTGTACCTACAATTACTCTTTCTCATCTATCAGAAGATCAGCGCAAAGCATATATAATTGCAGATAATCAGCTGGCTTTAAACTCTAGTTGGGACGATGATTTATTAAAAATAGAATTAGAAAAACTAGAAGATAATGGCTTTGACTTATCTCTACTTGGTTGGGGTGACGATATTCCAACCTTTGCTGATGATCCAGATTATGGATCTCTGGAAGATTTTGACGACCCTACTAGCGAATTAGCTAATGATGTAATGAAAGCAATACAGATAGAATTTAGACCAGAAGATTATGAAGAGGCAAAAGAAGTAGTAGCAGAAGCAAGAAAAAAAGGTATATACATAGGCCAAGAACTAGTAAACGCGCTTAAAGCGTTGAGCTAATGAAGTTAACTAAAACTTCGCTAAACGGAGTCAAGTTCTATTACAGAGAAGGCTACTCCGATATTAAGACTTTTATAGAAGTACTTTCTAATCAATCGTACTTAAAAAAAGGTATGGAAGTTCTTAATAATGAAAGCTGGCTAGATTGCGGTGGTAATGTGGGTGCATTCTCACTATTAGCAGCATCAAAAGGTGCAAGTGTGATTACATACGAGCCTGACCCATTTAACTGTGAATTAATTGAAAAAAATGCCAAGTTAAACGGCTTTCAGAATGCAATAACAATTAAACAAGCTGCCTTAGTGCATGATTTTAGAAAAGATACAACACTATCAATAGCTCAAAATGGCAACGTCTGGCGCAATACCATTATGAAAAAGAAGAGTAACAAGGCTATAAGAGTACCTTGTCTTAACTTCGATGAACAAGCTGTATTGGCTGACAACTGCAAGATGGATATAGAGGGCGCGGAGATACCGATACTTACACATACAAAAAGTATATTTAGTAAATTAGTTTACGAATGGAGTTTCGATATCGACCCAATGCTACCAAAGATATGGAAGGTTATAGAGAAGCAAAAGCTGAAGTACAAAGTAGAAGCACCATATAAGACAATCCATTATGAGGATAGGGATATACAGATGTGGGGTGAGAGCTGGTTCCCACCTTGCATTATGGTTTATTGTTTTAAAAGGTAGTAAGCGGGTGTAAGTAGAGTAAATCCTACATTTACACCTTTTACACACAATTACTCTGTGTAAATTGAAGTTTACACCTTTTACACACGATTACTTTGTGTAAATTTGACTTTACTACTTTTACACCTAGTTACTATGTAGTAAATGAGAGTAAATGATGCAAAATGACGTCTTACACCCTTTTACACCCAAATAATTAGAGTAAATGATAGTAAATGATAGTAAATGACGCAAATGATTCAAATGACGCTTCCTGAACTAATCCTGAAACCAGTGACTTCTCCGCTAAAGATAGGCGATAGCGTAAGTGGTATTGAACCCAACATTCACGAAGATTGCATTTTAATAGACCCTGATGGCACTCCTGTCGGTTTGTTTATAAAAACATTGCCAGACGAGTTACAGAACCTTGTGAATATAGCTGACAGAGAAATACATACTAAGCGCGTGCCTAAGTCTGAAATGAAAAGGTCTAGCGGTTTACACAATAAAAAAGCTGAAGTATTGCAATATTCAACTATTCTAGGTTCATGTCCACCAAAACCACATATGCGAAGGCCATACGCCAGTAGATCATCTGTTCATTCAGTTAAAAGCGCTAATACTTTCGTAAAAGCAATGTATGCAGCGGGTATCAAATCTTTTGAAATAGTAAAAAAATATATTCCAACAGTAGCTGAAAGTCATCTGTTCAAGATTAAGCAAAGAATACCAGATAACTGGCGTTTCGCTAATAATTTCAGCTCTACAATTTCTAATTGCAATATATCCGCACCAGTTCATCAAGATCACGCAAACGTAAAAGGTGCTATAAATATGATTATTACCAAAAGACGTAACAGTAAAGGAGGTAACTTACACGTACCAGATTACAACGCTACGTTTGACCAGACCGATAACTCACTATTGGTTTATCCAGCTTGGCGCAATAGGCACGGAGTTACACCAATTATTCCTACTCATCAAGGAGGCTATAGAAATTCTCACGTTTGGTACGCGCTTGACTCATTCCATAATCTAGAAAAATAGTGAAAAAGAAAGCAAATCAGAATGAAAAAGAGTTTAGAACGCTAAGAATTGCAGCGCTAATTAGTAAGGGCGCGACTAGGTCAGAATTAATGAGATATACCGCAAACGAATGGGGGTTGAAGCAAAGACAGTCAGACCAGTATATCCAAGACGCCAGAATGGTTCTCAAGAAAGATTTCGATATTGACAGAAGGCAGTTTACCGCAGAAGTTTTGAGCCAGCTTTCCAGCCTACAAAAAGAGGCCAGAAACAACAACCAATTACACGTTGCTTTGGGCTGTATTAACTCAATGGCAAAGATCGCACAAATATCAACATGAGCATCTTAACTAGAGAAGGATCAGTATTAGATAGAGCTGGCAGTAGTGGTGTTTCTATTAGTACACCCGAACTACTAGAAAGAATAAGAAACGACCTACACGAACCACAAAAACAGTTCTTCGATAACAGCAATATAGAGATATTAGGCTTGTCAGCTGGTTATGGTGCAGGTAAGACAAGAGCATTATGTGCAGTTTGTGTTAAGTTAGCAGCTTTAAATGTAGGCTTTACAGGTGCAGTTATGGAGCCAACTGGTCCATTAATTAGAGATATCTGGCAGAATGATTTTGAGCAATTTTTAGAATATTACGAGATTCCATATACCCATAGAGCTAGTCCACTACCTGAATACATATTGCACCTACCTGAAGGCGATACGAAAATATTATGCAGAAGTTTTGAGAACTGGTCTAGAATAATCGGTCTTAATCTAGCCTTTGTATTAGCTGATGAAATCGACACAGTATCACCATCTGTGTGCGATAGAGCATTTCCTAAGATTTTGGGAAGATTAAGAGCTGGTAATGTCAGGCAGTTTTGCGCAGCAAGCACACCAGAGGGTTTTAGATGGATGTGGAATACCTTTGGATCAGAAGCAGCGCAAGAGAGAACAGATAGAATGTTAATTAAGATGAGAACGCAAGACAACCCGCACTTACCAGAAGATTTTATAGAACGAATGCAAGCTAACTACGACCCTAGTATGCTGCAAGCTTATTTAAACGGAGAGTTTACTAACCTCACAACTGGTCAAGTTTATGACAGATTTGTAAGAGAAGATAACATTGTAGATACGATTCCAGATATTAGTAACGAGCCATTAAGAATAGGAGTTGACTTCAATATTGGCAATATGAGTGCGATTATAGGAGTAAAGCTAGGAGAAAAGCTGTTAGTGATTGATGAAATAGCGTCAGCTCACGATACAGACGCACTTGCACAGGAAATACAGCGTAGATACCCTAATCGTAGGGTTTACGTTTACCCAGACGCTACAGGAGGAAATCGAAGTACTAATGCTACAAAGACAGACATACAAATACTCGAGACCTATGGGTACTCGAACCTTTCCGCTAAAAGCAACCCGCCAATACGAGACAGGGTTTCTTCCGTACAGGGTTTGTTATGTAACGGAAAAGGACAAGTACGTCTACACATATATGCCAGTTGCAAACGCTTAATCGAATGTCTCGAATTACAGAGTTATACTGAAAAAGGAGAACCAGATAAAGAAGCTGGCTACGACCACATGAATGACGCACTAGGTTACCTAATTTGGCGAGAGTTTAACCCACTTTATGCAAGATCAGGTAAACGAACTGGTGTTAGATTGTATTAATGGATTACACTATGTTTAAAAGATTGGAGTTCTATTGTGTATAGCGCTTACGGAAGAAAATTTACTAGAGAAAGGACAGGATACACAACTGACGTTAACGACCCATCTTTGACTTGGTTTAATCAAGAACCACACTGGCTAATGATTGAGGATTTAGCAGGCGGTACATACGAAATTAGAATGAAGCACCGCAGATATTTACCTCAGGAGCCTAGAGAACAAGACGATGCATACGAAAATAGATTAGCTAGAAGCACTTGTCCACCCTATTTCCAGAGATTAGAGAGAATGCTTGCGGGTATGCTGACTAGAAAACCTGTAAAACTACAAGATGTCGGCGACGCGCAAAGAGAACAGCTATTCGATGTAGATTTGCAAGGCAACGATTTAAACGTATGGACTTACGAAGCTGCACGTAAAATGATTCGTTATGGTCATGTCGGAGTCTTAGTTGATGTACCGCAAGATGGTAACGGCAGGCCATATTGGGTTACTTATACTCCAAGAGAGATATTAGGCTATAGAACTGAAATAATAGATGGTAAGACTACCTTTACACAGTTAAGACTATTAGAAAAGATTATTGAGCCTGATGGCGAATACGGAGAAAAAGAAGTAACGCAAGTAAGGGTGCTATATCAAGGTAGGTACGAAATCCACAGAAAAAACGATAATGGCAAATTTGTTGTAGTAGATAGTGGCGAAACAACACTATCCGAGATACCTTTCTCTGTAGCTTATGCCAATAGGCTTACTTTAATGGAATCTAGACCACCATTAGAAGATATTGCAGAGTTAAACATCAAAGCGTATCAAGTTCAAAGTGATTTAGATAACCAGTTACATATATCAGCAGTTCCCTTACTTGGTTTCTTTGGCTTTCCACAAAGTGCTGAAGAAGTTACTGCGGGACCAAATGAAGCAATAGCCTTTCCAGCAGAAGGCAGGGCAGAATATATCGAACCAACTGGCAGATCGTTTGATTCTCAGTTCCAAAGGTTAGAACAGCTAGAAAAACAAATCAACGAATTAGGCTTGGCAGCAGTACTAGGCCAAAAGCTAAGTGCAGAGACAGCAGAGGCTAAAAAGATAGATAGGTCACAAGGAGACTCAACAATGATGGTAGTTGCGCAACAAATGCAAGATTTAATAGATAACTCTCTAGTATTCCACGCGCAGTTACTTGGTACAACTGAGATTGGCAGTAGTTTTGTTAATAGAGACTTCTTAAGCACTAGATTAGAGCCAAAAGAGATTCAATCATTGTTACAACTCTATACAGCTGGCACTATCACACAAAAAACATTACTAGACCAATTAACACAAGGCGAAGTACTAGGAGATGAGTTTGACGTTGATGAAGAGATAGAAGCAACTCAGATGGGCGGTTTAATTGATACGGAGGCAGAAACACCAGAGCCAGAAGAAGAGCCAGCTGCAGAGCAAGAGGAAGAATGATAGATGGCTTTGCCAGAGACAATATTCAGAAATGCCTTAGACCTGAATAGATACGGCAATAAGGTTTCTACAGACATAGCGCGTAGATTTGTAGATATATGTGTTGATTCTGTTCAACAAATAGCTGTATTAGAGAGAGTAGGACTAGGAGATTCATATAGAGCCAATAGATTGCGGTCTATAGTGGCGCAAATGGAAAAAAGTCTTAGCGGTTGGAAAAAATATGCTAATAAGCACGTTATCGGAGAGTTGCAAGAACTAGCTAAAGTAGAAGCTGGTTTTATAGAAAATCAATTAGAAAAATTAGTGCCAAGCGCTGCAAAAGCTAGTTTACAGATTAATGGAATCCAGATTAGCCCTAAGTTTGCAGAAAGTATTGTTACTATTGACCCTACAAAGATCAAATCGAGAGCTGTAGGCCAGCAACTTGCTAGATTCTTAGGCGAAACTACTTTATCTGATGCATTAGGAGCAAATATAACTTTGCCTAATGGAAACATAATGCAGCAGGCGTTTAACAGAATTGCTGAAAACTCTGTTCAATTATTTAGAAGTAGCGTAGAAGATGGTTTGCTAGTTGGCGAAACTACTGCACAAATAACACGTAGATTGCTAGGTAATAGCAAGGCTAAAGATACTGCAAATATATTACAAATGGCACAAAAAGGAGGAATATTAACGACTCCACCTATCAATCAGGTTAGAACCCTAGTCAGAACTAGCATTAATCAAGTTTCTAACACTGCAGCGTTAAATGTATATAAAGCTAATAGCGATGTAACGAAGAAATATAGATATGTAGCAACTCTAGATAGTAGAACGTCTGCTGTCTGTAGCGCTCTAGATGGAAGGATATTTGATTATGAAGATGGACCAAAACCGCCACAACATTTTAATTGTAGGTCTACTATTGTTCCTGAAATAGACTATGACAACCTACCTTTCGACCCACCAAAAGGAATTATAAGGAGATCGTCTGCAGATGGCTTAATGCCAGCCAGCATGAACTATGGCGAATGGCTTATGGCACAACCTAATAAAGTACAAGCGCAGATATTAGGAGGAAAATTTAATAAAGTCACAAATAAATATGAAGGTGCATTTAGATATTTCCAACGATTAGCTGGCAAAGAGAACGACCCTAGACAAGCACTAGCTAAGTTTGTTAGAGCTGATGGTAGTCGAATAACACTAACTCAACTCAAAGCTAGATATGGTAAACCTGAAAATATCCCGATTGTAACTACTCCTGTACCTAAACCAGCTAAAATTGCACCGAGAAAAGCACCTAAAGACACATATACACCTACTGTTCAGCCAAAAATTGCAATATCTCGCGGAAAAGATATAGTTGCAGGCAGATTAGCTTCATTAGATGGTTTTAGAAAAGAATACAAGGGTTTACTAAGACAACACACAGAAACTAAAGGCGAGTTACAAGCAATAACAGATAAAATGAACACAATAGCTAGAAAAATGAATAGGACAAGTAACTTTGAAAAATGGACAGAATTAGACAAGCAAAGAGATGCACTGAAAGCATCTAAAAAACCATTTTTAGACAAAAAATTAAGTATTAGGGCAGATTTAGCGCGAATAGAAAAGCAAGGAACTATGCAGATGTTTGAATTGCGTAAGGAGGCTATAGCTAATTCAACAATTACTAGAGCTGAAGCTAAAGAAGCAATAAAAAATATGTCATTTATTGGTAAGAAAGAGGGTAGAGACATTATAAAAGCTGATCTTGAAGAGTTTGCTTTAATGTTTAATGGCGGTGGTATTACAAAACGTGGTAGAAAAATAAAGTTTAGACCTAATCAAATTGACACTGTAAAAATTGCAGATGGCAGAGCGCATAACACAAGTTCTGGTAGAGGCGGTAGTCTTATAAAAGTTCCAGCTGAAAGTACAGGATATTTTGGAGAAAATGATGTGAGAGCTACAGTATTCCACGAAGCTGCACATAGTCTTGAAGGCTTTAATGAAAAAAATGCATCATTAGCCATTGCTTTTAGAAATAACAGAGTTAAAAGTCTTACACCAGTTAGTCCAAAAAAACTAAAAGGTACTATCAGTGACGGATATTATCTTAGGGAGGCAGTTTTAGAAGATAGCTTTATTTCTCCTTATGTCGGCAGACCATATAGGACTTCTTCTTACGACACTAATATTATTCCAAAAGGTGTAAAGGCAGGCGAGATATTTGACGAGGCAACAGAAGTTATTAGTATGGGTGCAGAGCATTTCAGCGATCCTGAAAATATGTTCAGGCTATACCAAGCTGACCCCGATCATTTTTATATGATTTTATCCCTTACTCGCACTACTTACTAATGGCTACAATTATACAAATCAACGAAGGCGAAGAAACAGCAACAATAACTTTACAATCTAGTCCTAGCTTTGTACGTTTTTCTGGTAGTGAAGAATTAAAGTCAGATATAGAGTTTGAATCTAAGTTCGCATATAACTCTGTAGGCCACATAATGAATCTAGGCAATATACATGCACAAGATTTATATATATTTTTAGTTGATCTTTATGGGTCAGAAAATGTAGAAGTCTTAGAGGGTAAAAATGAAATTAAATCTGATGATGAAGAATTAGCTATACTAGAAAAAAATGGAGTAACCTAATGCCAGCTTCTATGTACAAAATGGGTGGAAAGAAAAAGAAGAAAAAGAAGAAGGGAGGCAAAAAGTAATGTATCAGTTCAATACTGGCAAACCAGAGCCAGTAAAACCTAAATTTAGTTCAATGTCAAAGATTGAATTAGAAGAATATGGTCGTACAATAGGCTTGGAGTTAGATAGACGTCTAACAAAAGCAAAACTAATCGAACAATTAGAAAAGCAATGAAGAAAAAAAAGAAAAAAACAGGTCAAGGCTTATATGCCAATATCCACGCTAAAAGAAAACGTATTGCAGCTGGAAGTAATGAAAGAATGAGAAAGAAAGGTGCTAAAGGCGCACCAACTGCAGCACAATTTAGAGAAGCAGCAAAAACCGCAAAGAAACCTAAGAAAAAGAAAAAATAATGGCTATTACCTACAGAGGTGAAACTTTTAGCGGTTATAACAAACCTAAAAGAACATCAAAACACCCGCGAAGTAGTCACGCTGTATTAGCTAAGGAAGGCGATCAAGTTAAATTAATTAGGTTTGGCCAGCAAGGAGTAAGCGGTGCAGGGTCTGACCCAAAAACAGCAAAAGGTAAAAAAAGACAAAAAAGTTTTAAGGCAAGAATGGGTAAACATATAGCTAAAGGAAAGATGAGTGCAGCATATTGGGCTGACAAAGTTAAATGGTAGGCTAGTATAGTATTAAATTTACCTTGCGGGTATGTCTGAAGAACAAAAGCAAGAGGCTGCGCCAACTGCTAACAATGACGAGCTTTTAAATCAAGTTAAGGCTCTAGAAAGCCGTGTTCAATCAATGGACGCGAAAAACAAACAGTTACTAGACGAAAAGAAAAAGTATCAACAGCTAGAACAAACATTACAATCAATGCCAGACGGCACAGATGTACAAAAACTTTTAGAGTTTAAACAAAAGGCAGAACAAGCTGAACTAGAGGCTAAAGGCAAATATGCTGAAGCGCTACAGGCTAGAGATCAGCAATTTAGAGACGCAAGTGCAACAAAAGATGAACAGATTAAGAAATTAGAATCACGTATTAAAGAACTAGAACTAATTACACCAACTGTCTCAGCACTAGCAGAAATAGTTCACGACCCTGACATGGTCTTGAAAACTAAACTAAGCGCTGAACAAATAAAAAGAAAAGAAGATGGCACAGTTGTTGTTGTTGATGGTTATGAAGAGACGCCAGTGGCTAAGTGGGCTGAGAGCTTACCAGATTGGTTAAAGAAATCAGATTCTGCTAGAGGATCAGGCGCACCAGTTGCTAGAAAAACATCTGGAAGTATGCCTATAGGTATGGATAAAAACCCATTCGAGAATGGTGGAAATCTTACAGAACAAATGAGATTGTATAGAACTAATAGGACTTTGTACGACCAATTAAAGGCACAAGCGAAAAAATAGTTGTTTATTTTATAGTTTTCTGGTTATTATGAACTGTAACTAGACTAGGCTGCGCCAAAGTCTGTAGGGCTGCGCCCGCAATATTGTAAACATTATTTAAAGGTTTTTTTCATGGCCACTCTCAGGAGTGATGTGATTATCCCAGAGGTATTTACACCATACGTCATAGAGCAAACCACATTAAGAGATTCATTTCTTGCAAGTGGTGTTGTTCAACCTATGGCAGAACTAAATGCTACTGAGGGTGGTGATCTCATCAACGTACCTTTCTTCTCTGCAAACTTAACAGGGAATTTTGAGGTTCTATCTGATTCCAGTTCTCTAACTCCATCAAAGATTACAACTGACAAGCAAGTTGGAGTAATCCTACATAGAGGTCGAGCATTTGAATCTAGAGATTTAGCTGCACTAGCTGCAGGCTCAGATCCAATGGCTGCAATCGGTCAAAAGATCGGTGCATACATTGCTAACCAAAGACAGAAAGATTTACTTTCATGTCTATCTGGTGTTTTTGGCTCAGTTAATACAACTGATTCCAACGCTGCATTCTTCGGTTTAACAATAGATGGTGGCTCAGGAGATACACCAACTGTTCTTAGCCCAAGACACGTTGCAAAGGCTAAATCACTACTTGGAGATCAGGGTGACAAACTAACAGCTGTTTGTATGCATAGCGCTGTATATTATGACTTGGTAGAGCGCAAGTTAGTTGATTATGTTCTTGCCTCAGATGGCAATGGCGGTTCAGCTACTGCATCAGGCGGAACAATTACACCAGCTTATGGCGGTGGAAATGATACTGTTCCTACATATTGCGGTTTACGCGTTATCGTTTCAGACGACGTAGCTACTACTGGTTCTGGCTCTACTACTGAATACTCTACTTACTTCTTTACAGCTGGTGCTGTAGCAAGTGGTGAGCAAGCAGGGCTACAGACAGAGACAGATAGAGATATCCTTGCAAAGTCAGATGCTATGTCTATTGACTTGCATTATTGCTACCACCCAGTTGGTTCTAAGTGGGCAGTTACTACAACAAACCCAACACCAACTCAATTAGAAACTGTAAGCAACTGGTCGAAGGTTTACGAAACTAAAAACATTGGGATAGTTAGGGCAACTAACGTATCTACAATGGATTAACTGAGGTAATTTATTATGCCAAGTTTATTTGAAGCTGCTGCAGGCTCTGCACTCGGAGTTGTAACAGCACAAACAGGTTCTGTGACTCAAGCAAGTAGTAAATCTACTGGTGTGACATTAAATAATGTTGCTGGCGCAATCACAATGAACAACGCTTCATTAGCTGCTGCTGCTGAAGTTACTTTTACTGTTACTAACTCAAAAGTTAGCGCAGGCGACGTAGTTTTAGTAAATCATGGTTCTGCTGGAACAGCTGGAACTTATGTTGTACAAGCTAATACGATTGCTGATGGTTCTTTTAAGATTTCCGTTGGTAACGTATCTGGCAGTGGTGCATCAGAAGCTATTGTCTTGAATTTTATGATTTTCAAGGCTGGTTAATGGGAATATTTGCGTTTAAACGTAAAAGAGAACAAGAGGCTGCAAAAGTGGCCTCTGTTCCCATTAAAACTAAAAAAGTT
>VTLG01009114.1_pt1 | contig 11617 bp, 6 predicted proteins | sample 4694571 | NCBI WGS metagenome assembly VTLG01 (sample SAMN12604809, study PRJNA352737) | marine metagenome | biome: ENVO:00000447; feature: ENVO:00000209|ENVO:00000569|ENVO:01000036; material: ENVO:00002151; isolation source: viral sequences binned using virsorter ... | reverse complement strand
GTGATCTTGCTTACTATGTACAAGGTGGTAAGACGATTAATGCTGTTGATGGGGTTGATTCAGAGTCTAATTTCTCTGGCAAGCTTGGTGGCAGTATCTCAGCTACAGATAAGCTTGGTTTCTATGGGGAAGTATCTTTCGCACAAGTGGAAGACGCTGACAACAACTACGGTACAAAACTAGGAGCTAAGTTTAACTTCTAATGTCACAACAAAGCGATCAAGCTAGGGCGTCAGTTACATCACTGACTCCCGAACCGGAAATCAAAGAAGAAAAAAAAGAAGATGATAACTTTCCTCAATCTTTAGAGGAAGCGTTATTAGGTGAGTAAATTTAACTCATTATGGCTAGTAGTCTTTATGGCTCTAGCCTTTTTCATTCATGTGGAGGTATTACATTTAAACTTCCATAGCAGAGAGGCACCTCAGTGTCGGACCTCTCTGTAATTTGGCTTTTAGCCCTGTACGCAGGATACCTATTAGCCGTCTAGACGGTGGGATAGACCACAAAACGATTAATTTAATTTGCGCGCGATGATGATTTATACCCTCAGTAAAATTAAAACATAGATAAATGGCTCAACAGTCAACAGCGCATCAGGCTTCAGTAACCGTACCTGGTGCTAGTAATGGAGGTGCCGATAGACGCGCCCTCTATTTAAAATTGTTCAGTGGCGAGATGTTCAAAGGCTTCCAGCATAATGCTATAGCTAGAGATCTCGTTATGAAGAGAACTCTTAAAAATGGTAAGAGTTTACAGTTCATCTACACAGGTCGTACCAAAGCCGAGTACCACGTACCAGGCAACAGCATACTAGGTAACTCCGATGGAGCACCTCCAGTAGCTGAGAAGACCATCACAGTTGATGATCTACTTATCAGTTCAGCATTCTTGTATGAGCTAGATGAGACACTTGCTCATTATGACTTGAGATCAGAGATCTCTCGTAAGATTGGTTATGCACTCGCTGAGAAGTATGACCGTCTAGTGTTCCGTGCTATTACACGTGGAGCTAGAGCAGCATCACCTGTCAGCAAAACTAACTTCGTAGAACCAGGTGGTACTCAGATTCGTGTAGGTACAACTACAAACGCATCTGATGCTTATTCAGCAACTGGTCTTGTGAATGCGTTCTATGACGCTGCAGCAGCTATGGATGAAAAGGGAGTAAGTACAGACGGAAGATTTGGTGTTCTAAACCCACGTCAGTACTATGAACTAATCCAACAAGTAGGTGATAATGGTCTAGTTAACAGAGACTCACAAGGTACATCCCGTCAGAAGGGTAATGGAATTGTAGAGATCGCTGGTATCAAGATCTACAAGTCAATGAACATCCCATTCTTCAGCCAGTATGGTACGAAGTATGGTACAGGTTCAGCTACAAACCCAGGTGTTACCGATCCAGGTAATTCAGGTTCATTCGTTAGTGCAGCTATAGAAGATGCAGCGGCTGACGTAACTGGTATCAACAACGAGTATGGTGAAGAAACAGAATTCGCTAACTCTTGTGGAATTATCGGTCAGCGTGAATCTGCTGGTGTTGTAGAAGCTATCGGTCCTCAAGTACAAGTAACTAAGGGAGACGTATCCGTGATTTATCAGGGTGACGTAATTCTTGGTCGTCTAGCTTGTGGTGCTGATTATGTTAACCCATCAGCATGTGTAGAGCTTTTCGCTGGCACAGCTACAAAACCTTCAGCATTCTAAAGATGCTTATACAAGGGAGTCATTACGGCTCCCTTTTTTTTATTCACAAATATTTATACCTATGGCTTTCCCTACCACTAATGCTACTAAAGAATTACCTGCTATAAATCAAATCCTAATGGCGTGTGGTCAGGCTCCAGTCACCACTTTGGATGAAACCAACCCAGACGTTGCGATTGCTTATCAAACACTTTTAGAAGTTAGTAGAGAAGTTCAAAGTGAAGGATGGACATTTAATAAGGAAGCTCACTATGCAATGTCACCAGATGATAATAATGAAATACTTATTGCAAATAACATATTACAAATAGACCTTAGTCAATCTAATGCAGATGATAAGAATGTAATTATAAGGGATGGAAAATTATACGATAAGGAACACCATACATATGAATGGACAGAGGATTCTGTTGATTGCGATATTCTATGGTTTTTTGATTGGATTGATTTACCACGACCTATACAAGATTACATAACAGCTAAAGCAGCGACTGTAACTTCTAGTCGAATTGTAGGAGATCAAACTCAATATCAAATGCTCCAACAAAAGGAAGGATATATGAGAGCTATGGCTATTGAATACGAAACAACCCAAGGTGATTATTCATTCTTTGGGAAACCTGATGGAGCCACACCTTACATCAGCTATGAACCTTATAAAGCACTAATGAGATAATGGCAGCTGTAAGTCAACGAGTAGATAACTACCTTGGTGGTGTATCTAAACAAAGTGATAGTAAAAAACTTCCAGGTCAAGTCAGTGAATGTTTAAATGGGTTTCCTGATGTAACACTTGGTTTAACTAAAAGACCTGGATTTAAATTTACTTCAGTATTAAAAAATGCAAGTGGTACTGCATATAGTGGTACTTCTTTAGATAATGCAAAGTGGTTCTATTTAAACAGGACTGCTGAAGAAAGGTATATAGGTTGTATCATTCCTAAAGTAAGTAGTACTAATGGGACTATTCATATATGGAATGCAGATACAGGTGTACCTTGCACGATCACAGATTCAGAAACAAGTAGTACATTAGGAGCACATAGTTACCTTTCAAGTACTGCGAGAACTGACTACGATGTTTTAACAATACAAGATTCAACAATTATAACTAATGGTTCTGTTACTGTAGCTGCACAAGCAACACCTACATTTACAGAACATACAAGAGCAACCGTATTACTACTTGGTGTACCTATAGATATAGTCAGTACTACCTTTGTAGTGACAATTAAGATTGATAGTACTACTCATACATGTACTTATAATTCAGGTGCTTCAGATGGTTACAACGAGGTTTTAGCTGGAATTAAAACACAGATTGATGCAAAGAGTATTAATGGTTTAACAGTCACTCAATATGGAACTACATTACAACTAGATTGTGTAAGAAGTGGTACTAGAACTGCTTTTCAAATTGATGCAGAGGGTGGTGCAGATAACAAAGCTTTAACAGTTTTTCAAGATTGGGTTGCTAATGTTTCACATCTACCACCTCAGTCTTTTAATGGTCATGTAATAGAAGTTTTAAATAGTCCAGAAAGTACTGATGATGATTACTTTACTAAGTTTGTTCAAACTGATTCAAGTAGTGGTTTTGGACATGGTTACTGGAAAGAAACTGTTAGTCCAAGAGTTTCACCTGGATTAGATAAGTCAACCATGCCTCATCGTTTAATAAGGACAGCTGTAAATACTTTCCTTTTTGGACAGATAGCTTACACTGATAGACTTGTTGGAGATGATAGTACTAATAAACAACCATCATTTGTAGGAAAGAAAATACAACAAACATTCTTTCATAGCACTAGATTAGGTTTCTTATCTGAGGATAAGGTGATAATGAGTAGATCAATGTCTCCTTATAACTTCTACTTTGAGACAGCTAGAGCTGTTACAGATGCAGATCCAATAGATCTAAGTGTATCTTCTACAAGACCTTGTTTATTAAATGCAGTTGTACCTACAACACAGGGTTTAATACTGTTCTCTAAAAATCAACAGTTCTGGATGTTCTCTGAGAGTGGACCTTTAACACCATCCTCTACAAAAGTTAGAGCTATATCCAACATGGAAATGGATAGTAATGTTAATCCTATTGATGTTGGTACTCACATGAACTTTATCAGTAAGACGCCTAGTTATACCAGAGTATTTGCTATGCAGACACGAGGTTTAGCAGAGAGTCCTACTGTTCTTGATATAGCTAGAGTTGTTAACGAGTGGATTACTATTGATGTAGATACTTTGATTTCTAGTGTACAGAATGAATTTATATGTATGTCTAGTCAGAGTAGTGATGAAGTATATTTTTATAAGACATATTCAGATGGTGAAAACCTTTTGATGGAGGCTTGGTTTAAATGGAAACTAGCAGGTAATGTTCAAACACTTGCAGTGGATGAAGATGATATGTATGCGGTTACTAAACAAGGTAGTCAATATACAATCTCAATCGCTAATTTAAGTCAAAGTCCAGATCAAGCTATTATTGTTAATAACAAAGGTCAAAAGATAAACCCTTGTGTTGATTTATATACTGCAGCTACTAATGGTTTATCAGGTGGTAGTGAAAAGAAAGTTGTCTGGGATTCAACTAATAAACGTAGTAAATGTTATATACCATTTGCGAATTTAACAGATGCTAAACCTATCATTGTTATAGCTGGTAGTACTGTTGCAGGTACCTTTGCTGAGTCTGGGTTTACTATGACTCCAGAAACTGGTAGTGATTCAGATGGTACTTTCTTTATTATTCCTAGTAGAGATTTTTCATCAGAAGCAGATAATGTTTATGTAGGTTATACATATGACTTTGACATACATATACCAAAAGTTTATTACCAATTAGATCAGGAAGGTAAGAATACAGACTATGCAGCTAATCTAACTATTGCAAGATTAAAATTTGATGTTGGCTTATCAGGTATTATGTCTTTTAAGCTTAAAGCAAAAGGAAGATTAGCAGGTCAAAAGGAATATACAGGAGATGGTTCAACTACTGACTACCCCTGGACACCACAAGATCTTAGTTATACAGATAGAAACCAAGTTAAAGTTAAGATTAATAATGTGGTTACAACTGCATATACTTTCTTAAGTGATACATCTATCAGGTTTACCAATGCACCAGAACTTGGAGATAAGATAGCAATCTATCTAGATGAATGGTATGAAACTACACCAGCTATTACAGCTGATTTAGATTTAGCTAATGATGTACCTTTAAATGAATCAAGTGTATTCACAGTACCTGTACATCAACGAACAGAAAACTTTAATGTAAGAGTCTTTAATGACTCACCATTCCCTGTGTCTTTGAACTCAATGATGTGGGAAGGAAACTACTCACCGAGATTCTATAGGAGGACATAATGGGAGATCAATTTAATATGAGTATGCCAGGTGAGCCACAGATAGGTTTACCTGGGAATCATACGTTAGATCGAATAAAGCAAGAGGCTGGTGTAGAGATGCACTGGGAGTGGGCTGTTGCAGCTGGCTTACAATTTGTTGGTGGTATAATAAATCGTAACGACGCTAAGGATGCTAGGAAGGATGAGGAAGCTCATTTACTACATAGGTATAATGCTTATGATTTCCCGTTATGGGAGATGCAAAAAGAGAAGCTTATAGCTCAAAGAGATGAGATTATAAAAGGTATTGAACTGCAGCAAAGGAATGAAGAAATCTTAGCAGCATTTAAAGATACTAATAATCTTAGAAATTATCAGCAAAGTTTAAAAATACATAACTACCAATATGAGCAACAGAAGAAACTATATGATAAATCTGAAGCTTTATATAATACTGCACTACTTTTAAATGAAGGTCAAGCACGATCAGCAAAAGCCAGTGTACTTCAACAACAAAGAGAAATAGAACAAGGATATGCTTTTCAAAATGAAGACTCTATCATTGAAGGAATTATACAAAGAGGTCAATTAGCTGCTGAAGGTAGGCAAGGTAGAAGTGCAGCAAAAGAACAACAATCTCTACTAGCTAGTCAAGGTAGACAACAAGCAATACTAACTGAATCTTTAGTCAGTGCAGGTAGGAATACACGTATGCAACTAAAGGATATTGATAAACAACATGCAGCTGCTAATTTACAAGCTCATGCACAACGGATGTTAAAGCCTGAGAAAGGTCCAGATCCATTGGTACCACTAGCTGCTGTTGTTCCTGAGTTTGAATTACCTAGAGAATTAGAAGACTTTGATTTTGGACCACAACCCATACTTGGTGTTGCAACAACTCAAGTACCAAGTTTTGGAAGTGTCCTAGCCAATGCAGCTAGTTCAGGATTATCTACTTATGCAGCAACAACTGCAGGTGGTAATAATTTCAATAATAATTCTACAAGTAATTATGGTGGTTACTATACCAATGAGATTAATTCTATTGGTGGTACAGATCGAGTTTGGAATTATGGAAAGTAAAATTAAGTAACTAAAACAAATGGCAAAAGCACAATTCCAAGGGTACGCCCGTGGTAAAGGCTATACGAGTATAGATCCTGGTTATATAGCTCTCACACGTGATACAGAGAAACAGCAGAGAGAACTAGCTGATTTAAAAGAAAATCAAAAAGAAGCTAGAGAAAGGGATTTAAAGGCGGAAGCCATGTTAGAACGGTCTCAACAAATTGAAGAGGCTAATCGTAAAGATATCAACATAGAGAAACAAGTTTTATCTACCCAAGAACAAGCTCTAAGAACTAACAGAGATCAAGTTACACGTAACTTTAATGCTGAGTTAAAAAAACAAGAACAGAAAGCAGAGGATCTAAAAAGTATTCTTAACTTTAGTCAAACAGCTGTTAAAGCATTCCAAGAATACAACAAAAAGACTTGGAATAATACAGCTGATTCTGCATATAACTACTACATGCAGCATGGCTTAAGTACAGAAGATCAAATTCAAATGGATCTTCTAGAGGATGATAACTGGAGAAGAGGAGAGGCTTTTGAAAATGTAGCTGACCAAATGAGACAGGAAGGCTACCCACATGAAGAGGTCATGTATGTAAGAGGTAAGAATAGTGCGTCTGATTATGGACGTTTAAAAGCTTACTCAGTCATGGCTGGAGATCAATTCGGAACTTGGGCTACTGGCAAACTGTCAGAAATGGAGAATGTTCAAACTGTTGAACAGAAGCAAGCTGCTTTAGAGAAATTAAGAATACAGTATTTAAAAGCTCATAAGTTATATGGGGTTAGTGCTGATTTCTTAGATCCTATGTTCACTAAGATGAGGAACTCCACTGATAGGATAGTCAATGCTGCAAAGTTAGAAAGAAGTGTTGAATTCAGTGCAAGACGTACTAAAGAAAAAGAAGAAGTCTTAGTTGCTTATAAAAATGGTCAATCATTAAATGAATACTTTGTACAGATTGATAGACAGTTAAAACCTGATGGATCTGAATATACTAAGACTGAAGCTAAACAACTCGTCTTTGATAAACTACAAGACATTAATGCTTTTTCAGATGAAGATGTATTAAAATTATTAAAAACTCCCTTATTACATCAAGAAGGTACTTGGGGTAGTTCAAACCCAGAACAAGTTAAAGATCTTTTTTATCAAAGATCTATAGACAAAGAAACAAGAGATAACAATACCAAAACTATAGTTGAACAAAAGAAGAAAGAAGAGAGGCAAGCACTTAAAGCTTTTTTTGATGATCCAACCAAATGGAATGGTGATAGAAGAGTTGCTCAACAAGGTATTGATTCACTAAGAAAATCTGGTCATACAGTTGAAGAAGTAGCAGAATTCTTACCTTATTTAGATCAAAGCATACAAGGTAGAAATGATGGAGATTACTGGACAGATCAAATTAATGGATTAATTGAAGATAAACGATTAACTACTGAAGATCTAAAAGGTCCATTTGTACCACAAAATTTAAAAGATAAGCATTATACTAAAGCTCTTGAGAATGAGGCGATATTTAAAGCAGCAAAGATTAAAGATAATGTCATACCATCTATTAAGGATCAACTAAAATCTGCTTTAAAATTAGAAACTATTGATAAAACTACCCATAGTAGTTTCAATCTAGCTTTATATCATGCTGAGACTGAATTCCGTGGACTTTTACTTGATGGTGTTTCAGCTGAAGATGCACTTACAAAAGTTCTTGATAATATAGAGAAAGGTCGTGGTAAATTTAATGTAGTTAATTATGGAGAGGAAGGTCATAGAGATGGTGATTTCAAACATACTCAGTCATTCTTTGGTGCATTCGTACCTGGATCACATAAGAATGCTGCAAAGGTAACTCCTACTACAACAACAGACGAAAGAGTTAAAGTAATAGATGAGGTAATAACTGATCCGAGTTTAGTAACTAAGAAATTATTAATACATCCAGAACGTCTCAAAGAGCTTCGTGATGACATCAAAGCAGGTAGAAGTTATAGATTACCTCAAATATGTTTTGACTTGTCACAAGGCGATCCTGAGTTGTTTGGTAGCCCTCTAGACGTATGGCAGGCTCAGTTAAAAGCAGCAAACTTAGAAGATCATGGTCTAAAGATAGATGATTTCACTCCAACATTATTTAGAGATACAACTGATCCTCTTGGTAAAAAGATGCTAACTAATCTTAGAACCAAAGCTGATATAAGAAAAATACTACAAGTCACTTATAAACCAAGCTCAGTTAGAGATCCTAGTTTTATGTCTCCTAATGTTATTACATCTTTAGGTAAGATAGCTAAACCTGAACTCTATTACTTAGATGATTTCTATAACAGTTCTGATACTCAAGTAAACGAGATATTAAAAACTGATAATGATTATAGCTATGAAATCAAAGAGGGGTTTGAGGCAGGTACTTGGTACAAATTCCCGTTAAACTAATGGAAGATATACAAGATCAACAATCAAGCCTACAAGAATATAGAGATAAGCTTGTAGAAGAAGAAAGAGAAAGGAATCCTGAATATCAACCACCTACTACCTTTCAAGAACCAGAGGAACAAGAAGAACTTAATGACGCTGAAAAGCTAATCAATAAGTACAAAGGTTTAAAGAATGCACCAGGCATTGACAAGATAAGTGATGATTTTTCTAAGTTCCATCATGGTATGGAATTAGATATGAATCCTGCTAAGTGGGCTTATATGTCAGGTATGGGTGCATTAGATGTACCATTCGATGTCATAGGAGCTATACCTGGTTTAGGTGGTATAGATGATACTTGGGATCAAGTTACTAGGTTTGAGAACGAAGGTGCTAGAAAGTTTAGAGAGGTAGCAAGTGTAATTATTCCTACTGCTGTTACATCAGGTGCTTATGCGAAATTTCTTGGTGGTACAAAACTAACAGGTCTTACAAAAGCAGTTGCTAATGTTGGAGGTGTTGGTTTAATCAATGGTGCTATAGCTGCAGTCAGTGACTATGGTGAAGATCCAACAAACAGATTAATAACACACCCTGATAACTTTAAACGTCTAGCTAATTGGTTCCCTGAAATATTTGGACCACAAGGTAGATATCCACAAATTGGAGATTTACAAAATATAGATGGTACAAGTCCAGAAATTAATAGGCTATTAGCTGGTTTAGATGAGACTGTTTTAAGTGGAGTAGGAGACCTTTTTGGTTACGCATTGAATGCAGGTAAACCACTGTTATGGAATATCAAACCAGTAAATAAGCAAGCTAAAGCATGGAAGAAAGCTGAACAGCTTAAGAATATGGAAGTCGATTCTAGAAATAGAATCATTGATATTGATGGTGTTCTACAAAGTGGAACTCTAGGTAAAGAACAAGTTAAGAAGCTAGTTGAAGAAAAGGATAGGATAATCAAACAAACCTTAGAGACTGGATCTTCAGAAGTTACACAGAATGCAGCTGATTCATTTGTTAAAGCAAATCAGAAATCACGCCAAGCATATATAGATAATAAAGCAGTTAGGAAGTTACAAGCTAATCCAAAAGGTACTAACTTAGATCCTGATATCACACCTGGTCTAGTTAGTGAAACTCAAGTTACTGCTAAACCAACAATTCCTGGTCAAGCTATAAAGAATACAGTTGATATAGCTGCTCAAGAGGCAGGTGAAGTATCAAGGAATGCTGTACCAACAGCACCTTATACAGATGCTATGAGGGAGAAAGGTTTAATAGTTGGTAAGTCTAACTATATGGTTGCTGACATAGCTAAAAAGGTACAAGCAGCTGGTGAATATGTAGGTTTCCAAGGGAACTTTAAAGCTAGTAGAGCTGCTAGAAGTAAGGCTGTTTATAACATCTATGAGCAGATTATGAAACCTGGTACAGGTGAAGAACTTGGACAGGTATTAAATCAAAGTGCTTTTAGAGATAAGAAATGGTTAATTGATGAATTAGGAGAAAACATAGAAGTTAACTACCTAAATGAACAAGCTTCAGAAGCTGCAGCATTAGCTATATCAGATCTACTTGATGTCTACTTAGGTAGAGAATCACAAGAGACAGCTGCAAGGGTTATGTCTACTCTTGGTAAGGAGATCTCAGCCATCTCAGGAGCCTCCAAAAGCTTCAAAGGTTTATTAGATGATGATAAAGTCTTTAAGAATGTTATGGACCGTGTGGAGCTATTAGAGGCTCAATACGGATCATCTAAGTATGTAGCTGGTTGGTCACTTCAAAACAAGCAATGGTGGAAGTTCTGGAAGAAAGGTAATGCTGCTGAGATAGCTGCTATGACTTTTGAGGAGTTCAATCAAAATGCAGCTAAAGTACATAACGACTTTAAAACTTTTAGGAATACACTTGAGCAAGTTAAACAAAAGAATCCAAGATTAGCTCGTACATTACTCGAAGCCTATGACTATAGCGATGGTGATATAAATACTATTCTTAAGCTTGATAAATGGGCTAAGGATCAAATATCTCCAGGTGGTTTAATCCTTAGTAGTGGTAGAGGTATGAACCTCTTTGCTAAAGGTGCTTGGGCTGTTACTTATAACAATGTTCTATCTGGTTTATCTGGAATAAGAGCTGCTGTAGGTAATGGAACAATGTTAATGCTTAAACCGTTAACAACATTCACTAGAGCTGGTCTTAGATCAATCCTTAAGAGAGATACAGAACCACTTGAAAGAGTTATGTATTTACATGGCTCTATATTTGAAACCACTAGAAGAGCTTTCAGTGACATGACTAAGCGTATGTCAAAGGTTCATAATGATCCTGACTTCATGATGAAAGCTATTCGTAAAGATTTTATTATTGATGAAGATAACGCATATAAGATCATTGATGACTATTCTGAACAGTGGGCTAAAGAAGGTGATATAGCTAATCAGTTCTTCTATGGATGGGCGAATCTAAATAGAAAAGTAGCAAGAATGAAATGGATGAGAACAGGTATGACAGCTATGGCAGGTGTCGATGCCTTTACTGATACATTCATGGCTACCTTTAATTCTAGGTTAAAAGCTTATGATGATATCTTTGGTAAATATGGTAAGACTTTAGATCCAGAGGTATTTGCTCAACAGTTAAAGAAAGCAGAAGAACTTAACTATAATCAGATGTTTGACAAGGATGGTCTCTTAACAGATGCAGCTGCGAAGAATGCATCAGGTGAGATTGCTTTAAACCTTGATGATGGAATTTCTACTTGGTTGAACTCAGGTTTAACAAAAGTACCAGCTTTAAAAACATTAATGATGTTCCCTAGAACTGGTATAAACCAAGTTAAATTAGCTTTATCTTATACACCTATATCTCTTATACCTGGAGTTAAATCCAAATATGCAAAGGTATTAAAAGCAGGTAATGATATTAATCTCATTAAAGAAGCATTAGCAGCTCACGGAATTAAAAACTTCGATGAGACACCTAATGCTATGGCTATCTATAAACAGTTAAAGGATGAGTATGAAGGTCGTCTAATGATTGGTGG
>VTLG01006686.1_pt1 | contig 11617 bp, 11 predicted proteins | sample 4694571 | NCBI WGS metagenome assembly VTLG01 (sample SAMN12604809, study PRJNA352737) | marine metagenome | biome: ENVO:00000447; feature: ENVO:00000209|ENVO:00000569|ENVO:01000036; material: ENVO:00002151; isolation source: viral sequences binned using virsorter ... | reverse complement strand
TTGCTGGACTACGACAAGTTATTGCTGCAATACAAAAGCCGACCAGTGAAGCATCAAAAGCGGCTGAAAAGCTTGGAATAGACTTTAGTGCTACAGCACTTAAAACAAAAGGTTTGGGAGGGGTTCTAGAAGAGTTAGTTGCAAAAGGTGGAGCTAGTGAAGAGACTCTTGCACAGTTCTTTGGATCTGTTGAAGCAAGAACTGCAATATTACCTTTGTTAAATGATCAGTTAGTATCTTTCAATCAAAATTTAGCAAATCAAGCAAACGCACAAGGAGTAGCTGCGAAAGCTGCATTTGAAGCACAAAATACAATTCAAGGACAACTGCAAAGACTAGGGGCTGCATTTACAAACCTGACAACAGAAGGCTCTGAGTTTGGTATTGCGATAAGAGAAGTTTTAAAAATTACTGCTGTCACTGTTGAAGCTTTAAAAAGTGCTTTTGAAATTACTATTCTTGCACCAATACGTTTGATTGTAGGTGCTGTTAAACAGATCGGAACTGTTATAGGTGAGGCTTTGGGTATAGAGGCAACTAATGTTTTATTTAATTTAGAACAGGGGTGGATAGGTATTAAAGAGGCAATCACAGAGTTGGTAGGTGAAGCTGAGTTTATAGGCAAAGTTATAGGTCAAGTCATTGCAGTAAGTATAAGAAATGTAATCAAACTGCAAAAAAAAATAATAGAAGGGTTTTTAAAAGCCTCAGAACCTGTTGTTAAATTTTTTCAAGGCATTCAGCAATCTGTGGGAAATGTTGCCACAAATATAGTGAAATTTTTTAGAACAGCTTTTCAAAAGCTCATTGATATTATTCCAGCACCAATAAAAAAATTACTTGGTGGTTTAGAACTGCCAAAGCTAAATCTTGATATAGGAATACCTAAGTTACAAAATCCATTTAAAGGTTTAAAAGAAAAACTAGGAGAGTTAAAAGAAGGAACTATTGAATTTTTTGAACTTGAAGAACTAATAACAGCAGAAAATAATAAACAATTAGATGCAAAAAATAAAATTGTAACAACAAACAATAAGTTGAACACTTCACTTGGTACAACAAATACAAAAACAAAAGATGTAACAAATTCAACAAACGAACTTAAAGATAAATTTAAAAAGATAGGTGAGGATATTGAAAGAGGTATTGTTACAAACTTAACTGATGCTGTAATGGGTACTAAATCTCTTGCAGAGGCCGCCACAAATGTATTGAACAATCTTAAACGTAAACTTGTAGAACTTGCTATACAAAGGGCTGTCTCTGGTATAGGAGGAAAGATAGGTGGATTTTTGGGTGGTTTGTTTGGAGGAGGAAAAGAGAGAGGCGGTAGAGTATCGGCTGGTGGTGCTTTCCTCGTAGGTGAGCGAGGGCCTGAGATTTTGCAAATGGGTTCAAAAGGTGGCAATATTATTCCAAACAGTGCTATTGGTAAGGGTGGCGGTACTACCACCAATTTAGTGACTGTGAACGTAGATGCCTCTGGCTCTTCAGTGTCGGGTAATACTGCTGATGCAAACCAACTTGGACAAGTTATAGGTCAAGCAGTACAGGCACAACTAATCAAAGAAAAACGTGCTGGAGGTTTACTTACTAGATAAATGGCAACTTTTCCGAATATCTCACCGACTTACGGAATGAGAAAAACAAGCTCACCAAGAATAAGGACAACTTCTTTCGGTGATGGTTATGAGTTTAGGGCTTTGTTTGGCTTGCCTTTAACTCAAGATCCTAAAGTATATGATTTGACTTTTAACGTATCAGAAACGGAAGCTGATGTAATAGAGGGCTTTTTAAGAAGTAGAGTAAACGATCAGGCAAGCTTTACATTTACCCCACCAGCAGAAGGAAGCACTCAGACAGGGACATATTCGCAATCAGGTACAACAAATACGATAACAATAACAAATCACGGTCTTGCTATTGGTGATGTCGTAACTATCGACTACACTTCCACTGCAAGTGGTTCTCCCACTGATGGAGATTTTGCGATAGCAACTACAGCAGATGTAAACACCTTTACTGTTACTGCTGCTTCTTCCGCAACTGACAGTGGCACTGTTTCTGTAACTCTTTCTGGTGCTGGTCAATATGTTTGTCAATCATGGACAAAATCAATACCTTATAACAACAGAGCAACTTTAAATTGTACCTTTAGAGAAGTATTTGAACCCTAATGGCAATACCTACAGCAGAACTGCAATCTTTATCAAACAAATCCATAATTGAGCTTTATTCAATCACTTTAGTTTCTGCTTTGCATGGATCAAGTGATGTTACAAGGTTTCATTCTGGTGTTGGTATGAATAGCAATGCAAATATTATCTGGCAAGGAAATACATATACAAAATTCCCAGTGATAGCAGAGGGTTTTGAATATGTAGGTCGTGGAACTTTACCAAGACCAACCTTAACAGTTTCAAATGTTTTGGGAACTATTACAGCATTAATGGCAACAGCAAATGCAACAACTCCCTTTAATGATTTACAGGGAGCCAAGTTAATTAGACACAGAACAATGGCTCAGTTTCTTGACGCTGCAAACTTTCCATCAAATCAGAATCCTTTCGGAACTCCATCAAGCACTACAGAATTACCTCAAGAGATTTATTTTATTGATAAAAAAATTGTAGAAAATAGAGAAGTTGTGCAGTTTGAATGTGTTTCTGCACTAGATCTTGAAAATATTCGTGCGCCAAAAAGACAAGTTACAAGAAAAGATTTCCCATCTGTCGGTACTTTTGCATGAACTGGAAAGATAAAGCTGCTGAATATGCTGTTGAGTGCTTACCTAAAGAGGCTTGTGGCTTGTTAGCTATCATCAAAGGCAAAAAAACTTTCTGGCCTTGTGAGAACCTTTCAGAAGCACCTGACGAATATTTTGTTATGTGTCCTGACTCATGGGCTGAATGTGAGGATCAAGGAGAGCTTGTTGGAATTGTTCATTCTCATACATATGGCTCTGCCTTACCATCTGATGCTGATAAAGCATCTTGTGAGCATTTAGGTTTACCTTTTTATATTTACAGCATAGAGCATAAAGATTGGCATAGTTTTGAGCCTAGTGGTTATAAGTCTGGACTTTTTGGTAGGACTTGGATCTGGGGAAAGCATGATTGTTGGAGTTTGATTACAGACTATTTTTTAGAAAAAAAACAAATAAAATTAAAGTTTTGGCCTAGACCTAAAAGTTTAAAAGCATTTGCAAATAATCCTTATTTTGAAAAAGTACTAACTGGTTCTGGATTTATTGAAGTGAATAAAGATGATATACAGGAAAATGATGTTTTATTGATGCAAGGACCAGAGGAAAAACTAAATCATGTCGCTTTGTATATTGGTAATCAAACCATTTTTCATCACAACATAAAACAGTTGAGTTGTAGAGAGATTTATGATTTAAAATATATACAAGCCACAAAAAAAGTTTTTAGATATGCAGCTTAGAAAACTTACAGTTTATGGAAGGCTAAGACAATTTTTAGGTCAATCACATTTTGAAGTTGCTGTAAATAATCCTAGACAGGCTTTTGCTTTTTTAATTGCAAACTTTCCAGAAGTAGAAAACCATATGACAAATCAGTTGTACAAAATAAAAATGGGAGATTTAGAAATAACAGAAGATTTACTTGAGATGAAAGGTGATGGAGATATAAAAATTATTCCAGTTGCTATAGGTGCTAAAAGTATTGTTGTAGGAGGTTTGTTAGGAGGTATTGGATCAGGTGCTGTTTTAGGTGGTGTTACTGCTGGATTTTTCTCAACAACTATCGGAGGTATTGTTGCTAGTGGATTAACTGCTGTTGGTACTTCCATGCTTATAGATGGAGTTACAAGTATTATTGCACCAACTCCAAAAGTGCCTAATTTTAATGCCTCTGACTCTTTATCTGATAATGACCCAAATGTACAGGCTAACTTTGGTTTTAATTCAATCACTAATACCACAAGGGCTGGTGTACCAGTGCCAATTATTTATGGTCAAGTTTTTACTGGATCAGTTGTAATCAGTTCTGGTATTGATACAGTTCAAGTGGAGGGTACAGCAACATAATGGTTTTTGGAGGAAGTTTTTTTAAATCTTTTATAGATTCTAACGCTGCAATATTTGGGCTTACGAATCCTGATTTGCCAAAAGACTCACTGGCATCAAAGCAGTTTCAAACGTTAATTGATTTAATTTCTGAGGGGGTAATCTCAGGATTCCCCTCTGCGACTGGTTCTCAGGGTTCAACAGAATACAATACAAGTGCTTTAAAAGACGTATTTCTTAACGGTACTCAAGTTTTACAACAAGCGGCTGGCACAAGTCCAAATGATACAGATTTTAATTTTAAAAATATTACATTTGAACCTAGATTTGGAACTTCAAATCAATCAGCTATTGCTGGAATAAGTGAAAGTGAATCAGAAACAGCCGTTGGTGTAACAGTAACAAAAGATACTCCTGTTTCAAGATCAATAACAGATACAAATATTGATGCTGTTAGAGTTACCGTTGCTTTTCCTCAACTGCAAAAATTTGAAGATAATGGAGACATTAATGGCGCAGAGGTAGGTCTTACAATACAAACAATAGAAAATGATGGAACTACTCAGACAGTTATAACAGACACTGTAAAAGGTAGGGCAGCAAGTACTTATTTTAGAGATTATAAAATTAATTTACCATCTGGCACTAGCTTCCCTGTAACTATCAGAGTAAATAGGACAACTGATGACAGCACTGACTCATTTTTAAATGATTCTTTTCAATGGTCTTCTTTTACAGAAATAATAAATCAATCTAAAGCTTATGCTAATTCTGCACATTTTGGAATACGTTTTGATGCTGAGACCTTCCCTAGTGTCCCTTCACGCATGTATAGGCTTAGGGGAACCCTTATCTCAATACCGCACAATGGTACTGTCAGGGCTGATGGTTCTATAGAATACTCTGGTACATTTAATGGTTCTTTTAAATCTGACAAAGAATATTCTAATGATCCAGCATGGGTTTTATATGACTTACTAACTACATCTAAAGGTTTTGGAGATCATATAGATTCAAGCCAATTAGATGTTTTTAGTTTTTATTCAGCCTCTGTTTATTGCTCAGAGCAAGTAGATGATATGACAGGAACTGGAAATACTGAGGCAAGATTTTCAACTAACGTGGTTCTTAATACCCAGCGTGACGCATATTCATTAATAAATGATCTTTGTTCTGTTATGAGAGTAATGCCATTTTATAGCGCAGGGGTTATAAATATATCTCAAGATCGACCTACAGATTCAAGCTATATCTACAATCTCAGCAATGTAACAGCAGAGGGATTTTCATATTCAAATGCTAGTAAAACAACAAAAGCAACTGTTGTTAATGTTGGATACTTTGACAATGAAACTCAATCCATAGATTATGAAACTGTAGAAGATACAGCTTTACAGGCTAAATATGGTGTTGTTGTTCGCAATCTAAAAGGATTTGCTACAACTTCCAGAGGACAAGCTGCCAGACTCGGAAAATGGTTTTTATACACACAATCAAATGAGGCTGAAATCTGTTCATTTAAAACATCTATAGAATCTGGAACAATAGTAAGAGTAGGAACAATAATATCTGTCCAAGACCCAATGAGGGCGGGGATTAGAAGAGGAGGAAGAATAAAAACAGGAGTTTCTACAACACAGATAATTATTGATGATACAAGTGAAGATGTTTCACAAATAACAAATAATGCAACATTATCTGTAATTTTATCAGATGGAACATTAGAAACAAAAGCAATAAAGACCGCTACAACTTCGGGAACAACTATCGGAGTTTCCTCTGCTTTTTCATCTGTTCCTCAAGCAAACTCTGTCTGGGTTATTGAAAATAATGATATAGCACTACAAACCTTTAGAGTTTTTTCAGTTAAAGAAGTAAATCAACTTGAATATGAGATCCAAGCTGTTGCTCATAACCCATCAAAATATGCAAGCGTTGAAGATGGATCTACATTGCAAACAAAAACAATATCAAACATATCTGCCTTAAAACCATCACCAAGTAACTTACAAGGGTCTGAACAGATCGTTGTTTTGAATAATCGTGCTGTTTCAAAATTATTTATTCAATGGCAGCCTGTTTCTGGTGTAACAGAATATATGGTTCAATATAGATTCAAAAATGAAAACTTTATATCTGAAAAGGTAAAAAGGCCAGATTTTACAATATTTGAGACACAGCTTGGAACCTACGAAGTAAGAGTATTTAGTTATAACGCTTTGGGAAAGCCTAGCACCGAACCATCAACAACGACTTTTACAACTGTAGGAAAAACAGCTTTACCAGCAGATCCTAGTGGTTTGACTTTAGAACCTGTTTCAGATCAGTTTGTAAGACTAAGATTTAATCCCGCAACAGATGTTGACGTTTTGCATGGTGGTACTGTATCCGTCAGGCATACTCCTAGTGTTGATCCAGCAGTAGCAACTTTTCAAAACTCTACAGAAATAATTCCTAAATTGGCTGGAAATATAACAGAAACACTTGTCCCAGCACTTACAGGGACTTACAGTATTAAATTTATTGATGACACTGGGAACAGGTCAAATAACGCAGCAAGAATAATAGTTACAGCACCAGATCCACAGCCTAATCAAATAATACTTACAGAAAGAGAAGATACTGATGTACCACCTTTTCAAGGTAATAAAGTTAATACTTTTTATGATGCAACTTTTGATGGTTTGTTATTAGACGGAACTTTATTAATTGATGATTTAACACAAAATATTGATGATGTTTCAAGCATTGATTTTCTTGGCCCAATAAATTCAAGCGGATCTTATGACTTTCAAAATAAGGTTGATATGGGGGCAATATTTAATTTAACTCTTAAAAGAAGATTTGTCACCTCTGCTTTATTTGTAAATGACTTAATTGATGATAGAACTGCAAACATAGATACATGGACTGAATTTGATGGAACACAAGCAGATGATGTCAACGCAAAACTTTTAGTAGCAACAACTGATATAGACCCAGCTACTTCAGTCTCAGCCACTTATGCACAAGTTGGCACAACAATAACTGTAACAAAAACCGATCATGGGTATTCTGTGGGAGATTTTGTTGTAATAGATTTTTCCTCAACTGCTGTTGATGGTAACTATGAAATACAAACAGTACCTAATGCAAATACATTTACTTTGACCTCAACAGTGGATGATGATAATACAGGAACTTGTACATATGGAGCAAACTTTACTCAGTTCAATACTTTTGCAAATGGTGAATACACAGCAAGGGGGTTCAAATTTAAATGTGAATTAGAATCAAATGATCCAGCACAAAATATCAATGTTACGGAACTTGGTTTTGAAGCAAGCGTAAAACGAAGAACAGAAATCGTAAACACTGCGATTGCTAGTCAATGTGCAACAAATGGGGCAGCTAAAACAGTGACTTTTGGAAGTCCATTTTTTGCTGGCACTGGATCTCTTGGAGGATCAACAACTGCATTTGCACCAACAGTAGGAATAACTCTTGAAGGTGCTGTTTCGGGTGATTATTTTAAAATTACTTCTATCACAGGTACACAATTTGATATAGAAACAAGAGATAGTAGTAATAACTTTAAAGATTTGAGTTTTAAATATACAGCAATCGGGTTTGGTAAAGGTACATAAATATGTTTATATTTAAGTTATCAACTAATATATAATTAAATAAAAAGTTTGAGCTATGAGTCCAACACATGATTATATTCTCTCAAACCAATCGGGGGCCAGCTTTAGAACAGACTTAAATAATGCCCTTGCTGCAATCGCAAGCAATAACTCAAATTCATCTAGTCCAGCAACAACATATGCCTATCAATGGTGGGCTGATACTTCTGCTGGTGTTTTAAAAATAAGAAACTCAGCTAATAACGCATGGATTGAACTTTTACAACTAGATGGTACATTAACTCTTGAAGATGGCTCAGTTTCCACTCCAGCACTAGCTTTTCGTGATGATCTAAATACTGGTATTTTTAGTTCTGCGGCTGATAGATTCAATGTTGCGACTGGCGGTGTAGAAAGAATGGAGCTTGGATCGACATTGACAGTTTTTAATGAAGATGGTGCTGATACTGATTTTAGGATTGAAAGTGATAATAACGAAAATATGTTTAAAGTAGATGCTGGTAACAATAAGGTTGGAATTGGACTAGGATCTCCAGATACTGTATTGCACGTTTTTCATTCTTCAACAAATGGTGTAGCACAATTTGAATCTGGTGATACATCAGTATCAATTTCATTTAAAGATAGCGATACAACTACGGTTCCTACTGTAGGAGCAGAAGGCAACGCTTTGGAGTTTCACACAAATGGTTCAAGGCGTATGCACATTGCTAATAATGGCCGTGTTGGAATTAATACAACTTCGCAAGCAAGTCCCCTTCATGTTTTTCATTCATCAACCAACGCAGTTATAAGGGCAGAAAGTGGCGATGAATATGTACACATAGAATTAAAAGACTCAACAACATCAAGTGTGCCTTATATAGGGGCGCAAGGTGATGCTGTCAGGATTATCACAGGTGGAGCAGAACGTCTTCGACAAGAAAATAGTAATGAAGGAACAGGTTTTGGAGGAGCAACACTTGTCACTTATGACACTATGTCAAGCCATTCGGGAACAGGAAATGAAGGCGCAAGAATAAGAAATGATGGTGCAATGGTAATTGGTACAAGTAATAATGCTGTACTGAAATTAAATAGAAGGTCTACTGATGGAACTATGGTAAATTTTTTACAAAATGGTAACTCGGAAGGTTCTATTGCTGTTAGTGGTTCAACTGTTTCATACAATGGTGGTCATTTAAGTAGATGGTCACAAATAAAAGGTCTATCTCAAACAGATAAATCTGCAAGACCGACTATATATCAAGGAACTGTAATGAGTAATTTAGACGATTTATGTTCTTGGAATCGTGCAGAAATTTTATATGATAAAGATGTTTTATATACACTTGAAGATACGCTTCCAGAAGGTAAATCTGTTGGCGATGTAAAAATTGCTAAAGGCACTGTACAAAGAGAAGCTCTTACAGAAGAAAACCAACAGTTAAACATGACAAAAATTTCTGATACTGAAGGTGATAAAGATGTAGCAGGGGTATTTTGGACTTGGGATGATGAAGATGATGAGATTGTTAATGATTTCTTTATTGCAATGACAGGAGATATGGTTATCAGAGTTGCAGCCTCTACAACCGTAGCAAGAGGTGATCTAATGATCTCAGCAGGGGATGGAACAGCAAAACCACAAGCAGACGATATTATAAGAAGTTCTACTATTGCAAAAATTATCTCAACAAATCACACAGCTACTTACGCTGATGGTAGTAAAGCCTACCCTTGTGTTTTAATGGCTTGTTAATATAATAAGATTATTTAATAAATTTTATGGCAACACCACAAGAAATTTATGACGAAACAAAAACCCGTCTTGATTTGAATATTGCAAAAGCACAAATGTTAGAAAGAGAAATACAGGAAAAAAATGCAGAAAAAAATAAATTAATGCTACCAATTATGGAAGATCAAGGTGCGTTAAAACAGTTAGAAAAACTTAGTGATGTTATAGAAACAATAGAATCAAAGTGATATAACAATTAAAATTTTACTTTTTCGTGCATTTGTTTGGTCATCATTCCACCAATTAGATAAAGTGGAGCTAGGGAAACTACAAGGCAAAATGTCATCAAAGTCAAAGGCATAGCCAACTTCAACAGAATTTCTTTCAACATTATGTTCCAAAAAATTTGTCAGATAGCTTCATTGTTGTCTCTTTTACTTTCTGTGTCAATGGCAGCTTTTGGCTATGTTGCTATTCGCTACATGGAAAGCCCTGAATTTGAGAGGACATTGAAAAACAAGATCATGGGAAGTCTTGAGGATAAATTACCAGATGTAATGGGAGATAAGATACCAGATTTCACAGGGCCATCTATACAGCTTCCACAAAAAAAAGAAAAAATTAATTTGTGAACTATATTGAAAGAACACAAAACAGAATAAGAACAAGAATTATAGCTGTTTTAGCATTAGTAATATCAGGAGTTACATTTGGATCGGGATTTATAGTGTTTTTGTACATGAAAAGTCCAGCTTTTGAAAATCAATTAACTGGACAAGTTTTAAAAAATATGGATTGGATAATTGCTAATGAATTTGAAAAGAAAATAAAAGAATTAAAACCAAGACCTAAAACAGATGCTAATGATCCAAATAAATGGTTTTGGGATTATATTGAAAGAAGGCAAAGAGAACAGATCGAAGAACAAATGTCAAAATTTAATTAAATGATATTTGGATTTTTTAAAAAACTTATCAAATACTACATTGATAAATTTATACATTGGCTGCGTATGCAGAAATTAAATTTAGAACTTGATAACGAAATAAAAAATTATCACGCAGAATTAGATAAAAAAATAAAAAAACCTCAAATAAAAGAGGTTGGAAAGTTTGGAGAGGAGGGGTGGTCTATTTCTATTGGTGACGTTGAGGATGGAAATACCAACAATTAAAATACCACAGATACAGATAAAAGAGATTTATATTCCCAGAACAAGAACATGGGAACAATATCCGACAACTTTAGATATTATTGACAAACCAAAGCTTGATTATCCTGTTGTAAGTTATCCGACATATAAGGCTCTTGAGTATTTACCAGACAAATTTATTCCAACAGATCCAGTTAAACAGCCAGAACAAAAGCAACCAGATATACCGCAGCCGCCAGAATATAAACCTAAAGTCAAAAAAGATAAAGAGTTTTTCATAAAATGTCCCTCTGAGGATAACATTCCAGTAGGAAGCTACCCCAATGATTTGAAATTACAAGTCGTTATAGGTCATTCTGTTAAAAATGGTAAGTGCTATGAAATCTTCAGAGATTCAACCTTTATTGAGAAATGGATACCTAGCACTCCTGTTCTTGTTAATACTTCAATTATTGCTGTTACTGCGGCTAGTTCACCCATCATAGCCAATTTGCTCAAGAACCTCATCAAGACTGCCATAAAGCGTTTGACTAAATCTAAGGACAAATCAAACGCACAAACATAAGCAAGCAAAATTACAAGCCCCTTACAGGCGATTTTGAGTGGACTAAATTTAATTATTTAGCTCAATTTTGTGTGTATGAGGGATTACTTGGTTCATTTTAGGTTTACTCACAATATCGGAGCAAAGATCAAAATATTCAGAATCTGGAGAATATTCAGCACCACTAACTCTGAGTTCATGGCAATTTTTTAATCTGGCCAATTCGTAGTTTAATCTGGCTGTCGATAATTGTTGCCGCATTATCTTTTCTTGAGTAGTTGCACTTTTAAGGCAAGCATTTTGAAAACGCCTATCAAGTGGGACGGATATTGTAGCAGCTATCCCAAAATTAAAAGAAGTAGAATCTTTGTTGCCACTATAATTTTCTCTGTAATAAAGAATCTCACCAGCATTTGTGAGATTGCCATCTGAGTCTGTTGCTTCGTTATAAACTGGTGTATGGAAAATGTAGTCTTGAGGACGCTTTACTGCAACCGAAGTTGTGGCAAATGGGCTTATGGATAGTGTAGCTCCAGAACAT
>VTLG01003196.1_pt1 | contig 11619 bp, 14 predicted proteins | sample 4694571 | NCBI WGS metagenome assembly VTLG01 (sample SAMN12604809, study PRJNA352737) | marine metagenome | biome: ENVO:00000447; feature: ENVO:00000209|ENVO:00000569|ENVO:01000036; material: ENVO:00002151; isolation source: viral sequences binned using virsorter ... | reverse complement strand
GCCCATAGAATAGAATGGCGCGGATGATGATGGATTTGCGAGCACGCTATATTGGTTTGTCTGCCAACCAGCACCAGCGCCGCCCGGGTTTAGTGTCATACCTGTTGTTGATCCTGGGGTGCTTGTTTGAGCAAAACCAGCCGCACCACTCGCTAAAGTCAGCATTGCACTCATTGTCGCCATCCGCTTCGCGGTCTTGCCGGCTGCACGGGCACGGGCCGCTTGATAGAGTTGCATCTGCGCCTGGCTCTCGCCGGTCAGCCGGGTAATAGTTTCGTTAAGGCCGGCCATAGCAAAGTTAGTGCCGCCCACGTCCAGAGCCCGAATGCGAAGGCCAAACGGATTGCCGCTAAACGGGTCCATGTGACCAGCGCCGGCAGCCGCATTAATCTGCGCCATGCGAACTAACGTGCCTTCTAACTCGTCAGCGGCTTGTTTCTTATACTTGAGCGACTCACCCTTTGCGTTAAAGCGCGTATATTCCGCTTGGACCTCAAGCCCACGGGCTTGGCCCTCAAACATAGCTTGCTGGGCTTGACCCTGCCTATATTGCATAAAGGCAGAGGCAGCGGCTAACGCCATTCCTACGGCAGCGGTCATCAGTCTGTCGCCACGCTAACGCGATAGTCGAGATTTAGTAAGGTCATAAACATTGGCTGGCTCTGTGTAATTTCAATTTGGCCTTTTAAGTCGTAACCCAGAAACGGCCCGACGCTTTTGGTGCCGGTGAATTTATCAATACCTTGATCCAGAAAGTTTGCACCCAATTGGCGCATCGGCACTTCCGATCCGTTGATCTTGATGTTCTGAGTGTTATCTAAGATCAACGATGCCTTAACTATCCGCTTTTTGTTACCGGTGACGGGACCGGACGGCAGCCGGGTCTCGACCGGCATGGTACGGATTAGCGGCGTAGTCTTGGACGCATCGTCTGCCAGCGTGTCGGTAAAACTTGGATATTCCAGACCAAGCTCTAGATAGGTGGTTGCCACCCGATCAGTTGTAATCTGGTTCGACGCGACGGTCTCATCGGCCAACATATTATCGTCGGCAATAACTTTGACTGTCTGGTCTTCAAGAAAAGACAGAGAACCGACGGTTGTTGAACCGGGTAGATTACCGGCAGTTGAAGTGTACTGGATTGAACAGTCGGTCGTATGGTCTGCGCTGAACGCCTCTAAATAATAGACTTCAGTGTTTGTAAAATCCGTTGCTGCCAAACGTGTGATATCAGAAGACGTAACGGTCAAATTCTGCTTACCGATTGCCGCACGGGTCACGGTCACCGTCGCCGTTGATGCGCTGGCCGAAAAGGCCGCATTGCCATTGATTGCCGCTGCCAAGTTCGTTGCCGTCTGATTGTTCGAGGTAACGCTTTGCCATTGGTTGGTGCCGGCAGACCCGGCGCTGGTAAACGTCACGGACGTGCCGGCAGAGGTCTTCAAGACAATGGTGGAGCCTACGGCAATGTTCGCATAGTCCGAAACAACAATATCGCAAGTTGACTCATTGGGCAGCGTTCTTTTCACCACTGTGTAAATAACCGGATCGTCGGCGTCTTCGACCTGACAGTCCTGGAACAGGCCGTCCGTTGTGAACAGGCTGGGCGCGACGACATTTTGCGACCGGAGGATACTGAACGCTGCAATGGACCCGTCGCCGCTATTGGTGATCAGCATCAGGTCACCCTCATCGACGTTGGTGCCCCGCCGCATCGTCATGCGCGTCGGCGTCTGCAACAAGTGCGACGAGAGCATACTGATGTCGTTTGATACATAAGACCCCTCAACATCACTGAACAGAAACTCACGGATGGCCTTGCCGCCTCGTTGCAGATAGAGCGTTCCGCCCTCCGTCGAAACTGGGTGAGCGCCCTGCTTACTGCCTCTAGTTGTCATCGGTTTGAAGATAAAACTGGTTGGCGTTAGCGGTGAGCCATCGTTTTGAGGACAAATAAATTCGGTGCCGGTTGTAAAGATTTGGAGATCTCGCCCACTGAACACACCCACCACTGCACTAATTTTGTTGGTGTCAATCGTTGCCGACATACCCTCGTCGTCCAGGGATTGACCGGGGTCGAAGTCAAAGAAATCACCGACACGGCTGCCCCAGATCGTGGACGGCCGGCTGTAAGATCCGCCAATGATCAGACGCCCTTCATGGAATGTAGCGGTGCGCGGCCAGTTCCTGGTCGATGACCATTCATTTTCGTATCCAGCTTCCAGAACCCAATTACCGGAACCAATGGCGTCTGTGTTGTGAAACGGCACGTCTGTGATCGCCCTGACAACGGTCGAACTTTCGACCTCCGTAATACGGGCTCGACCGAAATTCTCAGAGTTCTCCACATACTGACCGACGTGACCATCAATGGTGAAGGTCGTATCAGATGCCGGTTGTGTCGTCCACGCTACCGATACCGTTGCTACCTTGGATGAGCCGACATAGTCGGAGATGGCCCTGGTCTGACCGGAACCGGTGCCGCCGGTGGTGCGGATGATTGATCCGTTAAAGATGTCATCCGTGGCCGAGGCACCGCTATCAAGTGTAATCGTTGCGCTTCCTCCAGCTTGCGCCGTATTAGACCGGCCGCTATGCCATGTCGCCGCGCCGGCTGTAAGCTGAATATTACCGGTAACCGAACTGGGTGTCAGCGTTGTCCCTGGGCTGGTTTCTGTTAGGGTGAAGGCAAATCGCGGTACGTTTTCAAACGCAATGTCGGTAATTGTCCATGTGGCGTCGGTTGCGCCGCGCACAATTTTGACCGGCGTCATCGTTTCCTCAAACAGCAATAACGTGTCGGCCGATTGCGTATACCAAAGGTTGGTCAACCGTGCGGAGGTCAGGCCATCGGTGACGCCGCTGACGCTGGACGATACATCCAGATAGTCATTGCCGCTGCCATTAATATTGGTGACCTGTGCGCCGTTTTTAAACACCATCATACGGGTGCCGCTAAAAAGCAGCATATAGGTTTGGGTGGTTGAGAAGGAAAACGGCACCAACCGAACACCGCTTTGTGGTGCAGCGGCCGACGGCACCGTGTAAATGTACTTCAGACCTGGCCGGCGCTCGACCGATCCGTGCGGCTTGCAAATAACATTTCGCGCCCGTTCCAGGGCACTCTCGTATTGCTGGAGGTCGATGCGTCCGCGCAGTTCCGGATTGATCTCGCCTACACTGAAATTGGTTTGGACTTTGATGACCCTGGGCATGGCTAACTCAATGTCAGTCGCGAGTCGATCAGCGGATAGTCACCTATGAACGTGGTGCCGCTGCCCATGCCATCGATGCTGGCGGCCTGTCGAAAGTATCCGCCTCGTCCACCTTCGACTGGATTGCCAAAGGCCAGCCTTTCAAAATGCTGCGCCTTGGAAAGTTGGTCTGTGATAGGCTCCGCCAGATGCATCGCTACCGCATATTTCAACAGTTGCACAAAATAGCTGGGCATCTCCGCCTCAAGCGGTCGCGCTTGGTAATCGATAGTAATTGTTGTGGAGTCCGTCAGAACTGCGCCCTCGTAAATTTCCCAGCCGCCTGTCACCGGTGACGCGCCGACGGCAGATGAGTTGAACACTGCGCGTGGAATCTTGGTGATGGCGTCGGCCGGCAGCGGATAGGCATAAGTCCATTCATTGACCGGTGCGGTACTGGACTGAGCGAGGTCCACCTTTACGATAGAGAAAGACCAGGGATACATGGTGATGCACATATCTCTGATGTCAGGATAAAGTTCTGCGCAGATGTTTGCCTGGACGGTGCCATCGGCAAACGAGGAAATCGTATTCTCTCCCAGGAGGGTCAGGGCATGACTGCAAATTGTTACGTCTGTGTCGTTTACTGCCACTGACCTACTCCAGAAAGATGACCGGCGGGGCTAGGAGATCCCCGCCGATCTATGTGCCCCGTCTAGTCGGAGTCGGTTTCGGCAACGGCGGTGCCGTCGCTGATGTCCACCACTCCGGAAGCGTTGGAGAGGACGCTCACGATGTGGAGGGTTGGGGTATTGCTGTCCACGATGAACATGATGTCGCGCACATTTAACAACGTCGATGCGCTGTTGAAGTACGCTGCCGTGTTCACCGTAGCGATTGCATCGGTCGAGGTATACGTCCAGACCTGGGGTGCAGATCCAGCCTTTCCTCCTCCACCGATTAGGTTGAGCCCGTCTTTAGAATAAGCCATCTGCCATTACTCCCGTGCAGTCAGTTGAACAATGCCGGTGGCGTCGATAGCAACGGCTCCAGCGGACAAGACCACGTTAGTCAACCAAGACATCCGCTCCGGAACGTAATTGATTTCCGTTTTCGGGGAGATGCCTTCGGCGTAACCGACGGAGTCTTTATGCCAAGCAAAACAGGTCCGGTCGGAACTGCCGTCAATGGCAAGGCCGCCCTCATCCATGTCACCGATCATATGCAGAGCGAAACCTAAGAAGTTATCGATGCGCCCGTCGGTCATGGATTTGTGCAGAACATAGTCTTGCGATGCCGCCTTTTCTTCGGCAAGCAATGCAGCAAGGCCGTCGGCACTGATCGCCATATGACGATCCGTTGAAGGAACGCCCTTCGCATTGAGAAGTCGGGCCGCCTCCAACACTTTAGCCACGTTGATATTAGTGGTCGATCCACCAATACTGTTTGCCACCGTCAAAGACGTGCTTGATGCCGCCAGGGCGTCGAGAACGATCTGGTCGGCTCTGCGACCAATAGCTTTGCCCAGCGTCTGGGTCAGTTCCTGACGCTCGTCAAAGTTGACCTTGGCGTTATCAAACATCGACGTATATTCTGGGGCCGCATAATCGGTCAGAGTAGCCGTGGCGTTTGAGTGCGTGACGTTGAGTGCCGAAACTTCGGATTGCGGCACAACCACTTGGGCCTGTGCGCTTGCGAGTTTCGGGAATTGAACTGTACTGGATTGAACACCAGTGCGAGTCCTGATCGTGCCGGCCAGCTTCCGCTCACTTTGGTATATGTGGTGAACTTCGGCCTCGAACCGTTTCACGAACTGTTGTGAAAGTGTTTGAGCCATAATGCCCTCATTTGTTGATCCAATTTAGCACTGAACAGGTAGGACTAAATTTTAGTCGGCTGTTTCAAAACCGACCGGCCTCAACTAGAGGGTAGGGTCAAAATTGTTTTAGACACAAAGCGTGGCGGGTGTCAAGTGGCTTGCAACAATATATAGCGTTGCGACACTAGTCCGGATAGACGGCGGCAAACGCTTCGGTCACTTTCCGCCGAAATGCACTGTCCGTATTATACCGGGGATCTGCCACCATCTCGCGCAACTCACCTTCCGTCGGCATCGCCTCCGCATCCGGTGTCACATGAACAGGAATGTCCTTTTCGCCATAGTAGTTACGGAGCCGGTTCAATGCGCGAATGCCGTTGGCCGTGCCGCCAAATACTTTGAACTCTTCAAAGTCTTCACCGGTCCAGGCACCCTGACGTACCAGACCTTCTGCCCACTTGACTAGACCATTGGTGATGGCTTCGGCATTTGGGCCGAGCTTTGCCATCTCGGCGTCCATGTCGAACTTTTCTTCCGGACCTTCCTGGGTTTCTGGCATGGTGTCGAGGACGAGGCCGACGATAGATTCAAAGTCGTCCTGGGTCAGGCCACGGTCTGACGCCATCGTTTTAAACTTGGTCATCAGTTCATCGTCTTCAGAAATCTTGTCGCCGACAAATTTCAAATCATAAGCACCGTCCTCCGGTGCCTCATGTTTGCCGTTTCGCAATTTCTTGTAAAGTTCCTGTTGGCTTTTCGCCAAGCCTTCATAGTCGGCACCGTTGTCGTCATCCCAAAACCGATCTGGCAGCCATTCGGGCCGCTCACCGCTGGCCGCTTTGTCCAGGTGATCAAGTTCCTCCTCCTCGACCTCCGGTTCCGGTTCTTCAATCTTGGCGTTGTCCAATAGCCCGGTCGCCGCTTCTTCCTGTGCTTGTGCTTCTTCAGCCATCTTGCGCTCTCTCCGATCTCAATAGAATCTCTCTGATCAATGTATTTTGACCTTCGCGGAAAAACCCATAGTCGGTGGTGTAGCCGGGTGCCCATGTCGGTTGATGCAGAAACGCTCCGCATAACCAATCCAGCATCCGCTTGCCGTCGTCGGTTTGGGATATCCGCGCTATGCTTCTGTCCAGTTCCGTTTGGAACTGTTCCGACTCCGCCGGCGGCAACGGACTTTCCGCATTGACGCCCTCCCAACCGGGGGTCGTCATGTCAATAATGTCTGCCATTACTTGTTCTTTTTTTTCTTTGGGAACCCGGCCTTCATGTTTGAATAAGCCTTCGGGCTGATCGTTGATTTGCTCTTCGGTCGGCTGGTGCCGGCAGCGCGGCGTCGATTTATGTTGGCATACAGCCCTGGTTTTTTCGCCATTACTTTTTGCCCCGCTTCGGCTTCGCCATCTTCATTGGCTTGCCTGATTTAACGCTGGCCTTCTTTGCGGCCGCCATGCCCTTCTTTCCATAACTGTATTTTTTTCCACCAACGCTTGGCATCTAAGCCTCCTTTTTTAGCTTGTAAGATTTAAGAAGATTGCGCCCTTTGCTTACGGCAGACGCTTTGTCGCCTCGATGACCCCATGCCTCCAGCGACAGTTTCAGCCGTGTCTTCTTTCCGTCTTTCATCAACGGACCCTTTCCCGAACCCATCCGGACCAGAAACGAACCCTTGCGCCGTTTCTGTTGCGGGGTCTTTGCTGCCTTCTTCACCGGCGGTTTCAACGTGCCACCGGTCTGTGCCTTGTAACTGGCGCGGCCTTTTGCATTCAAACCGCCCTTCGGGTTCTGTCCAGCTTTGCGCGTCCACGCCGCACTCTTCATTGTGTCGGAGCCTCTGGTGGCATTTGCTGTTGCGCTTGAAGCATCTGACCGATTTGCTGTTCGATTTCCTGACGTTCCTCATCGGACGTGCGAAGGTTATTAGGAACGCCCAGCTTATCGGCCACAAAGTCAGCGATAGCATCTTGTTTTACCGTGGATTGCGCGACCGGTCCCATTGATGCCGCTATTTGCGCCCACTGCATCACGTCTTGGACATCATCCATATTCTGGGCCTGGGCTAATGGACTGACCGGCACGATCTTGACTTCCAGGCCGTTGATCTTGAGAGGGAGGTTTATCAGGCCCCTTTCATCCATGATCTGCATTGAACGCCGCACAACTGGAATCATACATTCGCGGATTTGCCTCCCAAACGCACTTCCAAGATTAACCGATAGCAGTTTCATTCGCTCCACGATTTCTGTAGCCGATCTGGCCGACATATTATCGGGCGGTAGACTGTCATCCAGGAGCGTTTGCTTGATCGCCATGCGGAGGTCTTGCAAGACGATCTGTGTCAGTTGCAGATCGCTGGCACGGGGCAGCGGTTGCAGGGACGGGCCACGGGCTCCGCCATTGGATGCCACCGGGATGATTGCACCCGGCACCACCCGTATGGATTGCGGGTTAAGGACGCCGTCATCGACGGCCGTATAGACGCCAGAAATGTTTAGGCTGGCGTTCTTCAACAGAAGTTCGACGGCCTTGTTCAGCGTCAGGATGTCGCCAAGTGCAGAGATGACCGGACCTCTGCCCATAACCTCGCCGCTGACCTTACTGAACCTTGAAACAACCCAGGGGGATAGTTTCAGTTTGCGGTAGACCAGAACCATATCGTCATCGTCTTCAGACTTGTGACAGACGTAATAGCCGTATCCGCCGTCCCGAACATCGAGGATCGTACTCTCCTGGAGGTTGACCATCTCCTGTGGCTTTTCTTCGACCAGCCGCTTGATCGATTCGGGCAGTTCCGCATCCTTCCATATCTGAGTGATGTTTTCGGCGGCCACCCGCATCTTGCGGTAGACGTTTTCAACGGTGCCTTGCGGCCCTTCTTCCATGGCGACCAATGCCTGGGGGATAGCCTGGAAGCGAATGGGCTCCAGATCATCCCCTGGCTGAATGAGCATCACGCCGGTGCCGACTGCAAGGTCGAGAAGGAACTCGCCCATCGCCAGGTCAAAGGAGGTTTGTTTGATAATGCTGAAAAATTTATTGGTATAGTTTTGCAGACCTTCGCGGACCTCGTCCCTCGCCTCCTCCGGTATCTCCGTTCCAGGCTGCAAGACCATCCATTCCTTATCCGGCGGAAACAGTCCCGACTGAATGCGGTTCGCAAAACGCTGGACGCCATGGACGGCGGTACTGTCGAAGACCTGGAGGTTCTTGACCCGGCCAGGGACGCCGCCTTCATAATACCCGTCGTAAAGATTTCGTTGAGGCAGGGCGTATTGGTAACATTGCTCGTAAAGCGACCGCCACTGTTCTTTCCGTGACCATGCAGCCTTGTACCGCTTGGCGAGATGTTCTGGACTTAACTTCACTGGCTGGTCTCCAACTGGGCGCGACGGCGCTTAATCGTATTTACATGAACGCCGAACAGGTCGGCCGCTTTTTCAACATCCCAATCCATGGTGAACCGGATGTCGGCGTCACTGACTTTTTTCTCAAACCGGGAACGCCAACGGACCAGCCGCATCAGACGCCGCGACCAGATGAAAAAAAACATCCTCATCTATTGGTTCCAGCTTGGCTCCTGGAATATCCGGATGGGCCCAAGGTGGTTTGCGTCGGTACGCCCAGAAACGGATTGTCGCGCTGCGCCAGGAGCATTCGAGTGCCGCCGGTGCGCCGTGCCCGTTTCCGCGCTGAAATCTCGCGCTGGCTTTGTGCCTCTCGCGCTTCCAACCGCGCTTCCTGTTCCCGTTGCGCTTTCAGCATTTCCGGATCAGGCCCTGGCGGTGGAGGTGGTGGTTTAGGGGAAGAAAATATGCCGCCCATTATGTCCTCGCCATCATGTGAAAATCTTTGTGGTCGGGGCCGAACTTGTGCAAAACCCCTTCCTCTCGAAAGTAGAGAACTTTTGCCCATTTGAGAGCCAGAAAATTGTCCGAATGAACGGTGATCTGAAGGCGAACAAGGTTTAACTCTGACATAAAACTGTCTAAAACCAGCTTAGTCACCCGGTGAAACGGCCGCGCATGCGCCGGCAAACTGACATCCGTCAGCAACCAGCATTCCGCCACGCCTTGCCAAAGGGGAATGCAGCCGAATATGCAAATCACCTGACCCTTGTGGCAGCCCATGAAGGCTGGGCCCATCGATGCGTAGCCCGACAAGATGCCGGCAAAGTTGGGTACGGTTTCAAAAAGCATGGCGTCGGTGCCCCTGGGTCTGAGCATCGGCACCAGGGCCGGCTCAAAGTCGATCAGCTTATAATCCGCTTGCAGTTTGGCCGCTTCGTTGAGCGCGACGATGTCACTGAGCAAAGACATCAAAGTCCGCTGACGCCACCGGCATTTGAGAAAACGCCATCGGCCGTTTGGTCATGCGCTTGTGCTCACCCTGCAAAACCAGATAGCCGTAAGCATCGCCAACATGACTATGCTCGTTTTTGTTGGGCACGTCCCGAAACCGTTCCTGACCAGAACCCATTGCCACGCGGCTGAAGAAATATCCGCCGGCCAGGGCCTTACGGGTGCGCTGGCATTTCTTATCGATCATCAGCCCCGGCTTTTTGTCATAGTACCGGATCATCGGAGCGGCCATGGCTTCCCGGCGGGTCTTCCAATCGTTGGTCGCCGCCGGCCGTGCCAGGAGGCCCAGGGTCTTCAAATGGTCGAAGGCCGTGACCTCAAAAATCTGATCACGTTGCTGACCGGCCGGGTCACCCCAGACGATCACTTCGGCATTGGGAAAAATGGTTTCAATTTCCGACTTCAATTGATTGCCGAATCGCTCCAGGCCCATGTCGAAAGTTACAAGCTCATGCAAGATCCGCCACTGACCGCTGGGATGTTTCTGTCCAAAGACGGCCGCCGGCGTCAGTCCGAAGTCCAAGCCGATCTGGAGCGGCAACGATTTGTCGAACTCCAAACCGTCCACAGACATGGCCTCGTCGTCATACTCAGGCGTGATGGGCCGGCCTTCCTGGACAAAGGTATATTCGCCTTTTGCGTAACAGCGAATCCAGTCCAGGTTCTTGCCGCCCACCAACTGGTCGTAGTAGCCGGCCGGCAAGTTGGGCAAGTTCTCGGCACCGGGGTTGGTCATCCACCATCGACCGGCAGACTGAATAAATCCGTTAAACTCCGGTTCGTCCGGTAGCTCTGAGGCGTCAGCTTCCAGGACGCCGCCGGGTTGGCGGAAAAACTTCCAGGCGAATTTACCCTTGGGTGCTTCACCCTTTTCGGAATATTTGAAATACCAATGGTCATCATCCATCGGGTTTGTATCCATCCAGATGCCACGCCAGCTTGCGCCACCATCCGCCTTAGTTGGGTATCGGCCGACACGGTGCGACAGTCCCGCCAATATCGCCGCCGGCAGTTCACGGGCTTCGTTGATCCAGGCTCCGGTCAGTTCCAGCGATAGCAGTTTCCGCACGTCCTTCGGCTGGTCGAGGGCCAGAAAGATTACTTCACAGTCCACACCGTGAGCATCACCCCTGGAGGGCAACTTGATGTGATGGGTAATCGGCGGCGACCAGTGGGCGCGACCCCAAATATTCTCCGGGAACAGTTCCATCCAGGTCTTCAAAGTCGTCGTCCGCAGCATCGGATAGCTGTTTCTGACAACGGCGAATCGGCTGTAGCGAATACCGTCACGGGGCGACGGTTTCTGCCTGACGGCGCGGAGCATAATTTCGGCGGCACAAGCGTAGGACTTGCCTGATCCAACGGGCCCCATCAATCCGCGCACAAACGAACTGTCCTGAAGAAACTTCCAGACATTCGGCGCAGTCTTGAAATCAAGGTTTAGGCTTGCTGTTTCATCCATCATCCGCCCTTTCACCGTCACAACAATCCGCTACCGGCCTTTGGCACCTGGGACACTCGTAATGGCCGCGCACCATCACCGGTCTTGTCCATTCGCCGCACCAGGGACAGTTATGAGGTTCCATCGTCCTTCTTCACCTCTACGACTTCGGGTCCGTGCATCGTAATGCCGACGACACTGGGCGCAGCCACGTCCTCCTTGGGCGGTTCCAACAGGCCGGCACTCTTCGCCAGGACACGCAAGACGCTGACCTTGTCATGCAACTCAAGCTCCAGTGTCGGATCACCGTTCTTGCTTTTCGTCACCCTGATTTTCTTAATGGCGGCCGCGACCGAATCGGGGATTTGATCCGACGGTTTGACCTTCACATTGCCTTGATCGTCCCAGGTTATGACATCCGTCAAATTCGCTCTGGCAATATCGATCAAGGTCTGGGCGATACCATCCTTGTTGTGGGCAATCACCTCCGACCGGCCTTTTAGACGGTCCTCCAGTTTCTTGACGCCGCCAAAGCGACCGGTCGGGTGAGGTGATCCACTCATGCCGCTCGCTTCTTCCCGCACTTACAAGCACCGCTGCAAGCACCGTTGCAAAAGCATCGATCTCCAATCAGACGCGCAAACTCTGCATTCGCCTTCATCGGATTGGCAATACCGCCGCGAGGCACCAGGTCAAGGTTCTTACGGAACTGTTCCTGGCTCTTGCGACGGGCCTCATCATCCAAGTTCATCAAAACGGAACATCGTCATCAAGAGGCGCATTCGGGTCCGGATTTCGCCGGGGTTG
>VTLG01010778.1_pt1 | contig 11620 bp, 18 predicted proteins | sample 4694571 | NCBI WGS metagenome assembly VTLG01 (sample SAMN12604809, study PRJNA352737) | marine metagenome | biome: ENVO:00000447; feature: ENVO:00000209|ENVO:00000569|ENVO:01000036; material: ENVO:00002151; isolation source: viral sequences binned using virsorter ... | reverse complement strand
GATATAAAATTTGGAATTGTAAATAAACCATTATCAGAATTTACTAATGTTTTTGAAGCAGGATTATTACAAGCTGGAGATTATATAAATGGAGAGCTATTAGATGCTGCAGCTAATACAAGTAACATGGATGCTGGTACATATAATCCAGAGACTGCTCAAGATACAGTAGTAGATGCAGGACTCTATATAAATGTCTAATTATGGCAGTACAAATTCAATCCCGTAGATCGAGCACAGCACATGACAGACCTTTCCCAATAAGATTAGGAGCTGGTGAATTAGCAGTCAATAATAATAGTGTAAGTCCAGGTTTGTTTTTTGCAGATAATACTGCATCTCCTAGTACAGGTTTAATTAAAGTAGGTCCTGTTCATATTGGATCTACTGCACCTAATAATTCCCCTGCTGGATTTACATCTTCTAGTAAAGGCGAAACTTGGTTAGATACAGCCAGTACGCATATATTCAAAGTTCATGACGGTTCTGCATTTCAAATCGTAAAAGCAGTTGCATCTGTTTCTGCTGGATTACCTGCTAATCCTGTTAATGGACAATTAGTTTGGGATACAAATGGTGGTGGGGCTTTAAAAATATATTTATCATCAATTGGTAATTGGCAAGCTGTTTAATTATTTATTTAACAAATGATCTAAGATTCTATCTAATTTAGAATGAACTGCTTGCATTTCTCTTAAAAAATCTTCTTTTAATACATAATCATGTAAAACTTCGTATTTTAATTTTTCTACGTTTTTTTCAATATTTTCAAATCTTCTGTCTAATTTTTTATTAAAATTTCCCAAAGCTCTAGTTATACCAGCAAAGGCTCCAATACTTCCTGAAATAATAGCTGCAATAACTTGAGGTTCCATACCTTAATTATAATAGTAGGCACAGTTTAAAATAGATAATTATATGCAAATATTATGGCTACAGGTTACGAACCAAATATAGAAGGTGCTATAGCTGTCCTTAGAGACTTGATGATAGCAAATAGTTTTACGATGACTCGTCAACCTTACGAGCCTAATTACAGAGGTTTAGTTGATGCTGTTATTGATTTAAAAGAAGGATTTCCTACTTTTGCTCCATTACAGGTTGGATTTGATGCTACTGCATTTGAAGATGTTAGTGAAAATGATGCTTTATATATGAGAACTAGTGATGGTCAGGTAGGTAAAGCTAGTGCATCGAATGGTCTACAAGAAAATGCTCAAGTAGTTGGATTTGCGAATGCAGATGCTAGTGCTTCTGCAACAGTGAAAGTTATTGTAATTGGTCTAAAGACTATGAGTGGTTTGGATGCAGGTGATTTATATTTTTTATCTCCATCTACAGCTGGAGCAATAACCTTAACTCCCCCCTCAAGTGCTGGACAGGCTGTTGTTAGAGTTGGAGAAGCCTCTACAGCGACTGACTTTGCAATCCGTATCGAACCACCTATTAAATTAAGCTAATGTCCAGTGTAGAAAATTACATCCCATATGAACCTAATGCTCAAGGTCTAACAGAGGCTTTGATTGATTTAAAATCTACAATGCCTAGTAATACAGTGTTTAAGGTTACTGGATATGAAACTACCTGTTTTGAGAATGTTACTCAAGGTGATGCTTTGTATTCAAGAGCTAGTGATGGTCAGGTAGGAAAAGCTATTGCGAATGATACATTTGACAAAGCTTGTGTTGCAGGAGTTGCAGAGACTACAAAGCCTGCTGGTCAATCTTTAAAAGTAATTACTGCTGGTATAGTTGCAACTTCTGGTTTAAATACAGGTGATCAATATTTTTTATCGGCATCATCTGCAGGTTCAATTGTTGAAACACCCCCATCTAGTGCTGGGCAATATGTAACTAGGGTAGGAGAAGCTGGAAGCACTGGTCAATTCATAGTAAATGCGGAGCGACCAATACTTTTAAGCTGACAGTTTGGTCATCGTAAAATATATACAAATAAGTTCTTTTGGTTAAGAGCTTGATCGAGATATTAAATGGCAACTAGGAAGGCGTTAGTACTTGTTTCTGGTCTTTTTCAGGAGTTAAATTCTTCTTCTGATAAATTAGATTTTGCTGGAAATAGTACTTCCGATTTAAGTGAAGGCACAAATCAATACTTTACGACTACAAGAGCTAGGACTTCTGTTTCAGTAACTGACTCAGGTGGACTAGGAAGTCTTGGATATGATAACTCAACAGGAGTGATCACTTATGCAGGTCCATCTAACTCTGATATTAGAGGTTTAGTAAGTATTGCGTCAGGTTCAGGATTGACTTATAACAGCTCTACTGGAGAATTTGGAACCAATGCAATACCAAATGCTCAGTTAGCAAATTCTTCAGTAACATTAGGAGCTAGTTCTGTTTCTTTAGGAGCGACAATATCATCAATAACAAACATGACCTCTATAAGGTCAGATTCATTTTTAGGTGGGACACTTACTTTAGATGACGCTAATTCTGCAATAATATTTGAAGGAACAGCAAATGCACATGAAACTAATATTCAAGCTACTGATCCTACAGCTGATAGGACAATTACTTTTCCAGATGCCACAGGAACAGTGGCATTAACAAGCGATATTGTTTATCCAGTAACTTTAACTAATTCAGTAACCCTTACAAATAAAACTTTAACTTTTGGAAATAATACAATATCAGGAACATTAGCTCAGTTCAACACTGCTGTTACAGATGCAACACTTGTTTCTACAACAGGAACAGAAACTTTAACAAATAAAAGTCTTACTGCTCCAACTCTTACAGGATCTTCTAGTTCTGCAGGAAGCATAATTTTTAAAGAAGATACTGATAATGGAACAAATTCTGCAACTCTTATAGGACCTGCAGCTACTGCTGATGTGACCATAACCCTCCCAGCTGAGACTGGAACAGTCCTCACAACAGCGTCTTCAATTGCTAATAGTAATCTTGCTAATAGCACAGTTACGATTGGAAGTTCAGCGGTTGCTCTTGGAAGTAGTGTTACAACTTTGACTGGAATTACATCACTAACAGCTGATGCAGTTGTTGCAAAGGCAAATGGTTTTAGAGTTATTGATCCTACTGATGCTACAAAGCAAGTAGCTTTTGATGCTTCAGGAGTCGCTACAAGCACAACTAGAACTCTTACAGTTCCAAATAAAAACGGATCAATTCTTACAGAAGTTGCAGATGACACATCACCACAGCTAGGTGGTAACTTAGAAACTAATGGTAATAATATTAAAATTGAGGGTGATGACAAAATTGATTTTGCCTCGTACGCTGAAATTAAAAGAAAAACAGCAGCTACAAATGCTGGCGGTGGATATGTTCAACAGAACTCTCTAGTAATTGATGGCTTATCAGATGATATATGGTTAAGTAATTCTGGACAAAAAATTACTTTTGGTTCTTCTGATAGCACTGCACATGAAGTTGCAAGAATACAATGTGCTGCTGTTGGTGCAAGTCAACATGGTTTTGTGTATCTAAATTATGTAGTAGCAAATGCAGGGGGTAGTGCTTCTAGTTCTACAAAATTAGCTACAACTCAAACTGGAGTGACTATAACAGGAGTTTGTACAGCTACGTCTTTTACTGGAGCATTAAACAGTGCAGTTACAGCAACGACTCAATCTGCCAGTGATAACTCAACTAAAGTAGCAACAACAGCTTATGTAGATAATCAGGTGACAGCAGGTGCTGTAAATGAATTTTCTGACAATGTTTTTAGAGTAAAAGATAATTCAGATGCTTCTAAAAAATTAGCATTTGAATGTTCAGGAATTTCGGGTAGTACAACTCGAACTATGACTGTTCCAAATACTGATGGGACAATAAGTACAGAAAGTTTTGCTACTGCAATAGCAGTGGCTTTAGGATAGTATTATGGCAACCCAAGTTCAATTTAGAAGAGGAACAACAGCAGAGCACTCAGGATTTAAAGGTGCTGATGGTGAAGTCACAGTAGATACCTCTTTAAAAACTGTTGTAATACATGATGCAATAACTAATGGAGGATTTCCATTACTAAGACAAGATGGATCTAATTCTGATTTAGCATTAGGATCTGTTACTAATTGCAGTCTTAAATTTCAAGGAGATCCGAATACAGGTTTGATTAGTCCTTCTGCTGATAGCATATCTTTGGTAACTGGAGGAGTTAGCCGTCTTACAATAGATTCTAACGGGTCAGTAACAATTCCAGGTAATGTGACTGTTTCAGGTACATTGACTGCAACTAACACTGACTTTTCCGACCAAATTGCGTTAATTCTCGCTCTCGGCTGATATGGCAAATACCTTCAAAAGTGACACAAAAACAAACGTCGTAACAGATGCTGTTAGTAGTACTAATACGAATGTTGTAACATGTGGAGGAAGTGCAACTATTGTTCTTCTAAGTGTCCTTGTTTCAAATACAACAGGAGCCAGTGCTCAAGTTGATGTTTTTCTTGTAACGGCTGGTGATGATGTTCACCTTATAAGAAATGCCCCAGTTCCAGCAGGTAGTTCTTTAGAACTTATAAGTGGATCAAAAGTAATTATGGAAGCTAATGATATTTTACGAGTAAGGGCTGGTACAGCAAGTGCTTTAGATGTAACTGTAAGTTATCTAGAACAAACTTAAGGAGGTATAACAAATGGCTTTATCTCAAGTTGGATTAGAAAGACTAAATACAGCAACTACCAAGAAGATTGGTACGAGTAAAAATATAATAGTCAACGGAGCTATGAAAGTAGCTCAACGTGGTACATCATCTACATCACAGGATTATCAAACTGTAGACAGATTTAAGTCTGTTCAATCAAGTATTGATGAAGTAGCTAATCAATCACAAGTTGATGTTGCAAGTGGAACTACACCTTATACATTGGGTTTTAGAAAAGCATATAAATTTGAAAATGGTAATCAGACAAGTGGTGCTGGTGCTGGTGACCTAATTAAAATGATGCACCGAGTAGAAGCACAAGATATTGCTAATAGTGGTTGGAATTATCTCTCAAGTTCAAGTTATTTAACAATGTCATTTTGGGTTAAATCAAGTGTTGCTCAAAATTTTTATATTCAATTAATAGCTTATGATAATGCAACTTATAATTATACTTTTGAAACTGGTTCATTATCTGCTGATACTTGGACTAAGGTAACTCATAGTATTCCAGGAAATTCTAATATAAGATTTGATAATGATAATGGTCTTGGTTTAGAAATAAATTGGATTCAATTTGGAGGAACTGATAGAACTGCAAGTGATTTTGCTTTAAATACTTGGGCAGCATATGCTAGTAGTTCTCAATCTCCTGATATGACATCAACATGGTACACAACAAATAATGCAACATTTGAACTTACAGGAGTTCAATTAGAAGTAGGTAGTGTGGCAACAGATTTTGAACATAGATCATTCGCACAGGAACTACAGCTTTGTAAGAGATATTATAATAAAGTTTTTGATGCGGAAGGACAGTCTGGTGAATTACCTGCAAGTTTGGCAGTGTATGAAACTAACAGTGCTGTTACTACTACTTTTAATTTTCCAAAAATGAGAGCAGTTCCCAGTTTAGACATTACTAATGGAACTAATAAATTTATGGTTAGAAGTAATAGTGTAAGTGATCATTTCGATACTATGACTTTGAGATATGGAACAACCCAAACAGCAGAAATTGTTGCAAGTTCGGGGGTAAGTGGAACTTCTGGATATGGTGGATTTTTAAGAGGTGCTGATGCCGATGTTTTCATTGCATTTTCTGCGGAGCTTTAACTATGGCTAAATACAAATTAATTGAACATAATGGTAAAACTGTTGCTATCTTGCAAAAAGAGGATCTTCCACAGAATACCTCAAAAAGTATTCCACTTGATGAAGCAAACACCGACTACCAAGCTTATTTAGAGTGGGCTAAGACCAACACAGCCGACCCTGCTGATGGTTTAACTTGGGATGATATTAGAGTTAAAAGAGATACTATATTACAAACTACAGATTGGACAATGACATCTGGTGCAACTGTAGATCAGGCTCAGTGGGCTGCATATAGACAAGTTATAAGAGATATTCCTCAGACTTATAAAGATAAAACTCCTGATGATGTTGTCTGGCCGACTCAGCCTTCAACAAAAGGTCCTAATTCCTAAAAATTAGTCTCTGTAAAATAGAAGAAGCATATAAAAGATTTCAGTAATCATGCCGTATTTAGGTAATAATTTAAGGTCAAATACTGATTACAAAACTATTGATGATATTTCAAGTTCATTTAATGGAAGTACTACTTCATTTTCTTTACTAGTTAGTGGAGTTGCACCTACTCCATTTCCAAAATATGAAACACAATTATTAATATCTGTTGGTGGTGTAATTCAAGAACCTGATTCTTCTGGTTCAACAGGATTTAGATTATCAGGAACAAATATAGTTTTTAGTTCTGCTCCAGCTTCAGGGGAAGTTTTCTTTGGAGTAATACTTGCAAGTGCAGATTATTTAAATGCTGGTGGTACATTTCCTGATGGTACAGTTTCAGTTCCAAGCATCACGTTCTCCTCGGACACCGACACTGGCCTATTTAGAGTAAGTTCTGGACAGATTGGTATTGTTGCTAATGGAACAAAAGTTGCTCAGTTCCCAACAGCCACAGGGAGTTCTGGACAGCTCTTATCCACAAATGGTGCGGGTGTGCTCTCGTATGTTGATGCACCATCTGGAGCAACTGGTGGTGGATCTGACAAAGTGATAATAGAGAATGGAACTAACATAACAACTAACTATACAATCGGAACTACATTCGGAGCTACTTGTAATGCTGGTAGCTTTGGACCAATTACAATTAATGCAGGTATCACGCTAACTATACCTAGCGGTTCAGTCTATACGGTGGTTTAAACTATGCCTATTGCAATTAACGGATCAGGAACAGTAACAGGAGTCTCGGTAGGAGGTTTACCAGACGGAATAGTTGATACTGATATGCTTGCTGCAAATGCTGTGACAGCAGCCAAAAGAGGTACAGGAGCTGTTCTTCAAGTTGTAACAAAAAAAAGCACCTCTGCAGTTTCATATACAGATGCATCTGCTCAAGATTATGTTGTTTTGACAAGTGATGCTATAACTGTTTCTGCTGGTAGTACTCTTTTAGTTTTTGGTAATTATCATTGGTGGATGCAAGATAATGATAACCAAAACAGTTTTCATGGTAGGCAATATTTGCAAAGAGAAATAGGTGGTAATGATTCTTGGGCAGACATAAGAAGTGCTAGTACAGCAACTTTTGAAAATTCAAATTTAAGTGCTTATTTAAACAACAGAGGAGAATTAACTTGTCTTAACGCTATATATACACATGGGCAAAGTGCTGGCTCTTCAATAAAAGTTAGAATAGTTCATAGATCAGTACAACCATCCAGTGTTGATCTATTAGTTTTTCAAAGAAACAGTAATGAAACAAATCTAACTATCATGGAGATTGCTGGATAATGAAATACGATCACGAAGCTATTTACAAAGCATACTCAGAAGTCAAAATGATAAGAGATGACGATGGTGCATATGATGCTAATGATAAAAAAGTTACTTTAGATCAATCTAAAATAGATGCTGCACGAACCACGTTAGACGCTGAAGCTGCTGCTGTTAAGTACAAAACAGATAGAACAACTAATGGTTCTACAACTTATGCCTCTTTCGGTGACCAGCTAGATATGTTATACAAGGATATTGTTGCAGCTAAACTAGATACAACGGGTACGTGGGCAACCCACATAAAAGCAGTAAAGGACGCTAATCCAAAACCATGAGTTCTATAAAATTAACAGCTGATTCTGGAGGAGGTACTTTTGAAATTAAGGCTCCAGCTTCTAGTGCAAATACAAGAGTATTAACTTTACCAGATTCAGGTAACTATATATTAGGAGGGAAGATTCTTCAAGTTGTTTCGAAAACAGATGCTGCTAATTATTCAACAACCTCACAATCATTTCAACAAGGACCACAAAGTGATACTTTTAATCTTGCAGATACTTCAAATAAAGTATTAGTGACTATTAATTTTATGACTTATGCTGATGCTAGGTCTGGTGGGTTTCCAAGTTTTGCTGCTGCTATTTTTAGAGGAGCTGTTTCATCTGGGACACAACTTACATTAGGTTCACAACCAATGTTTTTTAGAAATCCTGGTGGAGCAGCAGAATATTATAGTGCGTTTTTATCTTTATCATTTCTTGATACTCCAGGTGCTAATACGACTTATTCATTAGGATTTAAACAAAATAATTCTGGAGCAAATACAGCATTCGTATATGGAACAAATGGTAACACCCAAATAATTTTACAGGAGGTAGCAGCATGAGTTTAGATCACGAAGCTATAAGAAAAGCTTACCCTAAAGTTGTAACCATCAGTGATAATACAGGAGCATATGAAGAAGATGGAACTAAGGTTACTTTAGTACAATCTACGATTGATGCTGCAAGAGTTACTTTAGACGCTGAAGCTGCTGCTGTTAAGTACAAAACAGATAGAACGATTAATGGTTCTACAACATATCCTGCCATAGGCGATCAACTGGATTTACTTTGGCATGCAATAGATGCTGACTCAGACTTAAAATCCAAGTTCAGTGCATTCTATAATTCTATTAAGGAAGTAAAGGACGCTAATCCAAAACCATGAGTACTTTAAAAGTCGGAGCAATAACAGGAGTATCAGCATCATCAGATGCGATAACAGTAGCTAATGATGGTACTTGTACTGCCAATGTTACTAATAACTTAAGTAACAGAAATATAATAATTAACGGAGCTATGCAAGTGGCTCAAAGAAGTGGATCATCTACCGTTGCTGTGTCTGATGGTAGTAACGAAGGTTATCAAACTCTTGACAGATTTAAGTTTAGTTTTGGTAATTCTGCTGCTGGTGCAGCAAATATAAGTCAAAGTACAGACGCACCAACTACTTTAGGGTTTACAAAATCACATAAAACTGATGTTACAACTGTAAATACAACCGCATCTGGACAACAGATGATTCAAATAATTTACAGAATAGAAGGACAAGATTTAAGAAGTTCTGGTTGGAATCATCTATCAGATTCAAGTTTTCTAACATTATCTTTTTATTTTAAAACCAATAAAACTGGTACTAGTAAATTACCCGTATCGTTTAGAACTAGACATGGTACAAATTACTACTATGTTAAAAATGTCACAGTAACTGATCCTACAAACTGGAATAGATATACATGTAAAATCCCAGGAAATTCTAATTTACAAATAGATGATGCGGTGACAGCTGGCATGGATATACAATTCTCATATTATACAGGACCAGATAAAGATACAAGTAGTGAAGGCACTTGGAGTTCAACAAACGCTTATAGTACAAGTGAGTCAACAAATTATTTTGATAGTACATCTAATGATATGTTTATTACTGGTGTTCAGTTAGAAGTAGGCGAGCATGCAACAGATTTTGAGCATCGAACATACGCACAAGAGCTTGAGCTTTGTAAAAGATATTTTTTCATCATAGGAAAAGATTCAAAAAGAAACAATAATAGAATGTCATTTCCATTTATTAATGAAGCTCCTAGTAATCTTGGTGGCTATATTGATTTTAGATTTCATCCAGAAATGAGAGCAGCACCAACAGCAACTATCGGATCTGAGCTAGAATTAGGAAGACCACAAGTTGATATGGGTAATCATCATGTCTCTAGTTTTAATAATATGGGACCTGCTGGTTGTTTTTTCTTTCAATATACTAATCAAACTGGCAGTACTGCAGATTCAGACAAGTATATAAGATGTGGTCATGATGATCAAGCTTTTGCAGAATTTTCAGCTGAACTTTAATTATGGCACTCTATAAATTACACAAAGATCCACTCACAGGAGAAACTGATTTTGTATTTAAAAATCTTGATAATCCTCCACATAGTTGCATACCTTTTGACCCAAACAATGAAGATTATCAAGAGTATCTTGAATGGGCTAAGACTAACACTCCTGATCCAGCCGATGAGGTAGGTACTTTTTTTGAATAGTCAGACTGGTTAGTTTATAAAAATACCAGTAGAATAAAAATATAAGATTTTTTTTTAAAAAATGCAGAAAATTTTTAATGCAATAGCTGTTGCTTCAGGTGTAGTTTCTTTAACCGTTGTAGGAGCTGGATTAGCTGTTTATTTAAACAAAGATGCAATCATAAACAATATTAAAGATAAGGCGTTAGAGGCGGTTACAGGTAGCTTAGGAGATACTCTAGGTGATTCATTACCAATACCTGACGCAACTGGTGATGTAATTCCAGCACTGCCTAAAATACCATTTTAAAATTGTCTGAAATAAATCAAATAAATATAAATAAATTAGAGATAATTCCTATCAATAGTTATATTCATACGCCTATACAATCAATACCTTTTAGTCCTCCTGTAACTTTAACTATTGGTAATCCAATAATCCAAGTTCCAGGCTGTGTTGTATTTAATCCTGCAAATGAAAAATCAATAAAATTGGTCACTGAAGATGACAGAGGTAATAGAACTTTATGTGATGGAACTGTGCCATATTTTTTTCCTATGGATTATGTTCCTGAAGATTTAGTTTTTGTAGAAGATGTAGCTGCACCTAATGTAACTCCAGCTCCAGAATTAGAAACTCCTCAACCTAATTTAGATAATCTTCCCCCACCAAAGAAAGAAGTTGAATGTCCTTCTCCCAATCAACCAAGAGTTGGAGATCTTACACGTAATGGGGAAGAAAAAGTTATAGGTCATGAACTCAGTGCTGATAAAAAAACTTGCATAGTCTTATATGAACCAACCACTGCAGCTGATAAATATTTACCAAACACATCTCAAGTTAGTACAACAGCAGCAATCGCTGTAGTAGCAACAGCTTCAGCAGCAGCAACACCCTTATTATTAAGATTAATACGTCCATTATTAAAGCAATTATTTAAAAAAATTCAGTCTTTATTTGGTAAAAAACAAGGGGAAAAATTTAAAGGATTAAAAAGAAAGAAAAAACTTATTTCGGAATCTCGTGCTGATGATTAGGAATAACTCCATGAGGATTTGCAACTACGATATCTGAACAAATCTGAGCAGCTGGACTTGAAGGATGAAAGGTAACTCCTAATCTTTTTTGCTCCGCACAATGTTTTAATCTTGCCATCTCAAAGTCTAATCTTTTATTAGCTAATATTTGTTTATTTAATTGATTTTGAGTATTAGCAGCAGCCAAACAGCCCTCATTGTGACGTTTGTCCAGTGGTATGGTTATATTCATACTGATCCCCCATCCAATACTATGATTAGATTTTTGACCTGTTCTAGTTGGTTTGTAATAAAGCACAGATCCTGGATTATCTAATACCCCATCATTATTAGTATCTGAATTATCAAATACTGGATCTTGATATGAATATTCATAAGGATCTTTCCATGAATTTTGTAATGTTGTAAAAGGAGTAATAGTTAGAGTAGATCCCTGACAGGACACGCCATTTCCGTGAGTATTCGTCATATAAGGACCACTTAAATTTTGGACAGCTAAATTGGAAACACTGCCACTGGAATTTGCGACGGGGTTTGCTGTGGCTGACACCCCTCCTACTTCGTTTGCATAAATAGGAGCA
>VTLG01007349.1_pt1 | contig 11621 bp, 13 predicted proteins | sample 4694571 | NCBI WGS metagenome assembly VTLG01 (sample SAMN12604809, study PRJNA352737) | marine metagenome | biome: ENVO:00000447; feature: ENVO:00000209|ENVO:00000569|ENVO:01000036; material: ENVO:00002151; isolation source: viral sequences binned using virsorter ... | reverse complement strand
ATAAAGCGAGAAAAAGAGAGTTAGAAGAAAAGAAACTAAAAGTCTTTGAATCTATGCTTAAAAATCTATAATCTTATAAATATCTATTAATTAACAAAAAAATAAACGTTTATTTTTAAAGAGGAGACTTTCAAATGGCCGAAACAGAAAAGAAACTTGAGGCGATGGAACAAGAAGCTGTGGCAGAAGCTAACGCTGCTAATCCACAGGCGTCTGCTCCTACAAAGAATGCTGTAGCGGCTGAACCTATGAAAAAAGTAGGTGAGGCTGAGGACCTTGGTCCAGCGGTAACTAAACCGTCTGACAGCAATCCTGACGCTTCTAAAAAAGTTAAACAAGTTTCTGACAAAGTTTCACAATCTAGTCAAGTTAAGGCTGAGCCTTCAAACATTGCTGGTATGAAACAGGAAGAAACTGAAAAGGCTGATGAAAAAGAAGACTCTAAAAAAGAGGCAATGCACGACAAAGAAGATATGAAGAAAAAAGATATGATGAAAGCTGGAAAAATGATGAAACCAATGATGAAAGCTGGCTATCATAAAGAAGAAGATGAAAAATCTTCTGAAGATTCTTTAGACATCAAATCGGACGTTGACGCTTTAATAGGTGATTCTGATTTATCGGAAGAGTTTAAACAGAAAGCTGCTACGATCTTTGAAGCTGCTATTAAATCAAAAGTAAAAGCAGAAGCTCAAAGATTAGAGGGCGAGTACGAAACTAAATTAAAAGAAAATACTGAATCTCACAAAGCTGAAATGGTTGAAAAAGTTGATTCATACTTAAACTACGTAGTTGAAGAATGGATGAAAGAAAACCAAATCGCTATTGAGAGAGGTATCAAAGGCGAGATCGCTGAGGACTTTATTGGTGGACTTAAAAAATTATTTGAAGACCACTACATTGATGTTCCAGATGAAAAGTACAATGTACTTGAAGATCAAGCTAGTAAAATTGAAGAACTTGAAAAGAAACTTAACGAATCAATTGACAAGAATGTTGAATTAAACAAAGCAAACGGCGAGTTAAAAAGACAAGACATCATAGATGAAACGTCTGAAGATTTAGCTGACACTGCTAAGGAGAAATTTAACAAACTTGCTGAAGAAGTTGAGTATTCGAATGAAGACGACTTTAGAACTAAAGTAAAGACTATTAAAGAATCATACTTTGGTAAAAAAGAAGTTAAAGAAAATGATGAGATAGATAATGTAGCGGCAGGTGAATCATCTGACAATGGTGATTTATCAAATGCAATGGCTGCTTACGCTGCTGCTATTAGTAAAACAAAAGACATTAAGTTGTCTAACAAATAATACGGGAGAGGAAAAAGATATGTACTTATCTGAAACTTACGAAAAAAAATGGCAGCCTGTATTAGAACACGCTGATCTTCCAAAGATCACGGATTCATACAAGCGAGCCGTTACTGCGACTATCTTGGAAAACCAAGAAAGAGCATCAAAAGAAGATAGAGCTTTTTTAAACGAAGCTGCTCCTGCTAATGCGACTGGTTCTTCTATTGACAATTGGGATCCTATCCTAATTTCATTAGTAAGAAGAGCTATGCCAAACCTTATCGCTTACGATATTGCTGGTGTACAACCAATGACTGGTCCAACAGGTCTTATCTTCGCAATGAGAAGTAGATTTACTTCTCAATCTGGTACTGAAGCATTATTTGACGAAGCTGACACAGATTTCTCTAGCAGAAATGCTGCTGGTGATTCAACAGCTAGCTCAGGTGCTGCTCAAACTGGAACAAACCCAGGTCTTTTAAATGACGACCCAAGCACAGCTTACACTAGAGGCCAAGGTATGGCAACTGGTACTGCTGAGGCTTTAGGTGATTCATCTAACAACGCTTTTGCACAAATGGCATTCTCAATTGAGAAATCAACGGTGACTGCTAAGTCAAGAGCTCTAAAAGCTGAATACACTATGGAGTTAGCTCAAGACCTTAAAGCAATTCACGGTTTAGACGCTGAGACTGAATTGGCTAACATCCTATCTGCTGAAATCTTAGCTGAGATCAACAGAGAAGTTGTAAGAACAATTTACATCAACGCTGAAATCGGTGCTTCTGATAACTCATCTACACACATTGGTGCTGTAAGTGCTATCAACACAACTACTGCTGGTATCTTTGATTTAGATACAGACTCAAACGGTAGATGGTCAGTTGAGAGATTTAAAGGCCTAATGTTCCAAGTTGAGAGAGAAGCAAACGTGATCGCTCAAAGAACGAGAAGAGGTAAAGGAAACCTTATCATCTGTTCAGCAGACGTAGCTTCTGCTTTACAAATGGCTGGTGTCCTAGACTACGCTCCTGCTCTTAACAACAACCTAAACGTTGACGACACAGGTAATACTTTTGCTGGTGTTCTTAACGGTAGATATAAAGTGTACATTGACCCATATGCTGCTAACAATACAGCAAAACAATACTTTGTTGTGGGTTACAAAGGTACATCACCATATGACGCTGGTATTTTCTACTGCCCATATGTACCTCTACAAATGGTAAGAGCGGTTGGTCAAGATACTTTCCAACCAAAAATTGGATTCAAAACTAGATACGGTTTACAAGCAAACCCATTTGCTGAAGCTGGAACTGGTGACAACGCTGTAATAAACGGTGCTGGTAACAAAAATGCCAACAGATATTACAGAAGAGTCCAAGTAGCGAACATAATGTAATTTTACATTAACCAAATTAAAAAGGCGAGGCCTCAAAACCTCGCCTTTTTTTATGCACTAAATAATAATGTGAAAAGAAAAAACAATGTTATAATTTTTAAAAAAAGTCCATTATACATCAAAAAGATGGTTAAAGATAAAACATTAAATTTATTTGGCGCACCCATACCTAAAGATACGTTGATTAAATACTACGATAAATTAGAAAAATACATTAAATAAAAGCATATAAATAGTGGTATGACTACTACAAATACATATAGCAGACAACCAACAAAATTAGATTACGCTAGCCCTACACAATTTAAATTTAACGTAATCAAACTACCAAAAGTAACTTATTTCTGTACACAAGTAAACGTACCTGGCATAACGCTTGGTGGTACGATGGATCAGGTAACTAGATTTAAAGATATACCTCAACCAGGTGATAAATTAACTTATGGTGAATTAAATATGACATTTTTGGTTGATGAAAATTTAGAAAATTACCAAGAGATACACGGCTGGCTGGTTGGTTTAGGTTTTCCAAGAGATCATTCAGAGTTTCGTAATTTAATTGGCGCTGGCTCAGATAGATTTCCTGTATCAAATGAAACGGTATCAACAGAGCCAGGCAAGGTTAAGTTTGGTAAAACTGACCAAGGGCCAACTTTTTCAGACGCCACACTAACGGTGTTATCTAGTAAAAACAATCCACAAGTAGAGATTAGATTTAGAGATTTGTTTCCTGTATCTTTAACAGGATTACAATACGACCAACAAGCTACAGACGTTGAGTATCTAACATCAACGGTAACTTTTAGATATACGATATATGATTTTGCTAATGTTGGCTCATCAACGACACAAGTTACAACCTCATAAACATTGACTTTTTGGTCAGTTTATGTTATATTGAATATATTATGGATTTAGAACAATTACAAATAGAAGCTGATAAAGATTTAAAAATTAATGATACTGAACTAGATTTAGAGTCATTAAAAACACCTCAATTACACAACAAATATATGAAACACTTAACAAAATTTAAGTTGTTGTTAAGTAAGGCCGAAACTGATTATAATACTATGAAAAAAGATAAATGGGAATATTATACAGGAAAAGCGCCTGCTGAAGTATATGCTGAAAAACCATTTGATTTAAAAATTTTACGAACTGATATAGACAAATATTTAGAATCTGATACTGAACTACAAAGATCAAAACAAAAAGTTGATTACCTTGAAACAACGGTTGATTTTTTAGATAGAACTATACGACAAATAGCAAATCGTGGTTTTACAATAAAGAACGCTATAGACTGGAGAAAGTTTACTAGTGGCGCTATCTAATGACAACAACCAGATACCTAATCATAGATAAAATAGACGAAGTATATCTTAAAATTGAAGCAGACGCCGACATAAGACGAGAGTTAGGCGAATACTTTACTTTTGAGGTGCCTGGTTTTAAGTTTATGCCACAATTTAGAAATAGAGTGTGGGACGGGAAAATACGTTTATTTTCATATGCGACTGGAAAAATTTATACTGGTTTGTACCCTTACATAATAAACTGGTGTAATGAAAACGGTGTACAAGTGGTAGATGGCACCAAGATAAAAGATACAAAAGTTGATATATCTAAAGTTGACGAGTTTATAAAAGCACTAAAGATACCTATGGAGGTCAGAGATTATCAGAAAGAGGCCTTTATTCACGCTGTACAAAAGAATAGATGTTTATTGTTATCGCCAACGGCCTCTGGTAAATCACTTATAGTTTATCTGCTTACAAGGTTTAATCAGTTAAGAATAAAAAATAAGATACTAATAATAGTACCAACAACATCACTAGTAGAACAATTATATAAAGATTTTAAAGATTATGGTTACGATAGTGACAAATATGTTCATAGAATATATGAAGGCCATAGTAGAGATACAGACAAACAGATTATAATATCAACTTGGCAATCAATCTACAATCAACCAAAAAAATGGTTTGGTCAGTTTGATATGATAGTTGGTGACGAGGCACACTTATTTAAGGCCGTTTCATTAACTAAAATTATGACTAAAATGACCAAATGTAAATATAGAGTTGGTCTTACTGGTACTTTAGATGGTACAAAAACTCACAAATTAGTATTAGAAGGCCTTTTTGGTAATGTAAATAAAGTAGTATCCACAACGGAACTTCAGGAGAAGGGAAAACTAGCAGCTTTAAAGATATTCTGTTTGGTCTTACAACACGGTAAAACGGAAAGAGATTTTTTAAAAGATAAGACTTACCAAGAAGAAATGGATTATTTGGTGGCCAACACAAAGAGAAATAAGTTTATAAGAAACTTGGTTACAGGATTACAAGGAAATACACTATGTTTATTTCAATATGTAGAAAAACACGGTCAAACACTAAAAGAAATGATAGAGGAAAAAGCAGATGATAAAAAAATTTTTTATGTACACGGAGGCGTTGAAGCTGAAGAACGAGAAAAAATTAGATTTATTACAGAGAAAAGTGACAACGCTATTATCGTGGCGAGTTTTGGGACTTTCTCTACCGGCATTAATATTAGGAATCTTCATAACATTGTTTTTGCTAGTCCTAGTAAATCCAGGATAAGAAACTTACAAAGTATAGGTAGAGGTTTAAGATTAAAAGATAATAATTCTGAAGCGACATTATACGACATAGCTGACGATATATCATATAACGAAAAAGAAAATTATACTTTGGCACACTTTAGAGAACGAATAAATATTTACAATGAAGAAGACTTTGATTATGAAATACATAACGTAGATTTAAAGTAAATGCATCAACCTATGGAAACTATAAAAATAATCAAATTAATAAACGGTGATGATATTGTTTGTTCATTCCCTAAAGAACAACTAAATCAAAAATCGCCTTTAATTAGAATTGTAAAACCATTATTAATTAAGTATGTGCCTCAACTCACGTCTATGGGTATAAAAGATTATATTGCTTTAATTAAGTGGGCGGCCTACACTAATGACGCTGTTATAACAATACCAAAAGATAAGATACTTACAATAACAAATGCCAGCTCGGAGATGGGTAAATCATATTCTCATATGGCTAATAATTATGATAAAATTGAAGAAGCTAAAAAAGACGATAATGCCTACAAAAGACAGGCCTTTTCTGACAAAGATAATCAAAAGTTAAATGAAATATTTGATGAGATAGGTGATGATGAATTTAACGAACACATTCCACCATTATTTAAAAAGAAAACGTTACACTAGGGTACTAGGAGCTCCTACTCAAAGGGCTACACCCCTATTATATCTAAAACCGAAAAAAAGTCAATGCTGATATGAAACGTAGAAACTTTATTGCTAAAGAATTATTGACACCAAAATTTAAACCGAAAGTCATTAAACCCAAAAAAGGCAAAGGTAGTTTTAAACGTCAAAAAACCAACACAAGCTTGACAAACAAAGAGACATAGAGTATATTATATATTATGACAAGAACAAAGAAAAAACCCGAACATTACGTAGATAATAAAATGTTCCTTGAAGCTATGAAGGAATATCGTAAATCTTGTAATAAGGCTAAAAGAGAAAAGAAAAACAAACCACCTGTAACTGATTATATTGGTAGTTGTTTTCTAAAAATAGCAAACCACTTATCATATAGACCTAATTTTATTAATTACACATTTAGAGATGATATGATTAGTGACGGCATAGAAAATTGTTTACAATACCTAGATAATTTTAATCCAGCAAAATCAAATAATCCTTTTGCTTACTTTACTCAAATAATTTACTATGCTTTTATTAGAAGAATACAAAAAGAAAAGAAACAGGTCACAATTAAACAAAGACTAATACACGAAAATAATTTAGATGACTTTGCTTTACAACCTGGTGATGACGGTGAATTTAAGAATCAGTTTAGAGAATTTTTACAAAAGAATACAAAGTTAGAAGAACCAATCAAAAAAGAAAAAAAGAAACGAAAAACTAAATCTGGTCCTTTAGGTTAATATGAAAATAGCATTATTGAATGACACCCATTTTGGTTGTCGTAACGACTCACCAGCGTTTATGAATTATCATAATCGTTTTTATGATGAGATATTTTTTCCTTATATAAAAAAGAACAATATAAAAACACTTGTTCATTTAGGTGATGTTGTTGATAGAAGAAAGTTTATTAATCATAATACAGCACACAATTTTAGAGAGAAGTTTTGGCATAGAATACACGATTTAAATATAGACACTCATATTATTATTGGTAACCACGACACTTATTACAAGAATACAAATGAGGTAAATGCTATTGAAAACTTAAACATAGGGCCTGATATAAAAATCTATACACAACCTAGAGAGGTTGATTTTGATGGCACACTTATACAATTCTTGCCTTGGATATGTGATGATAACTATGATGATTCAATACACGCCATAGATCACTCAAATGCCGACATATGTTTTGGTCATTTAGAGATAAAAGGTTTTGAAATGCATTCCGGCCATATGAATGAACACGGGCTAGAGGCAGGTCAATTTAAAAGATTTGAAAAGGTAATATCTGGCCACTTTCACAAAAAATCAGATGATGGACACGTTTATTATCTTGGAACACAATACGAGATTATGTGGTCAGATTACAATTGTCCTAAAGGTTTTCATATATTTGACACACAAACAAGGGAACTAGAAAGAATAGAAAACCCCTTAAAGATATTTAAAAAGTTTATGTATGATGACACAAAATATAATTATGATCACAGCGGTATTCAAGCTTATGACGGTTGTTTTGTTAAGTTATTTGTATCTCAAAAAACAAACGAAGAAATGTATAACAAATTAATTGAAAGATTTTATAATGAGATAAATGTACACGAACTTGTAATAGTAGAGGATCCTAGCGATATAAGAACTACCGTTAGAGAAGATATATTAGATCAAGGAGAAGACACACTTACATTTTTAAATAATTATATTGACCAAGTAGATAGTGATTTAGATAAAAGAAAATTAAAAGAGTTTGCCAAAGAATTATATGTGGAGGCTAGCGAATGAGTAAGATAGGTAATGTTAACTATGGGTATATGAATTGGGGACCTTTTGTTATGAAAACAAAGTTACCAGATTATATTATAAAAAAGTTAAAAATTGAGGGTAAGAAAGCAAAAGAAAGTTATAATCACCAGTTAGCTGGTCATTTAGATAATCAATTTTTATATTCTAAAAAAACACAAAAATGGTTTTATGATGAAATACAACCAGTCATACAATCATATAGAGAAGGCCACTCCAAGTTTCACGGAATAAATAATTTAAATATTGAACTTTTTGCAGATGATTTATGGGTAAACTATATGAAACCAGGTGACTTCAATCCTCTACATACACACAGCGGTGATTATTCATTTGTATTATTTTTAGATGTACCAAAACAATTAAAAGAAGAACAAGAAAAATTTAAAGGCACATCAGCAGAACCAGGTTCGTTATTATTTGAATATACACAACAAGCAAAACCTAGGTGGGCAACCACAGGCATAAGCGTTTTACCAGAAACAGGAGATTTTTATATGTTTCCTGCTTTGTTACAACATTGGGTCTGTCCATTTAAATCTAAAGTAACCAGAATAAGTGTGTCAGGAAATTTAAGAATTGTGAATAGAAATAAATTACCAAGTGATTACTTTTAAAAAAATAAAATATAAAAACTTTCTATCTACTGGCAATACACCAATAGAAATAGATTTACACAAATCAAACACGACTTTAATTGTTGGTACCAATGGCTCTGGTAAATCAACTTTATTAGACGCCTTGTGTTTTGTATTATTTAACAGACCATTTAGAATTATAAAAAAAGAACAAATGGTAAACACAATAAATCAAGGTGATTGTGAAATACAGGTAGAGTTTGATGTAGGTACAAAACAATATAAAATCATAAGAGGTATTAAACCAAATATATTTGAGATATACCAGGACGGCAAACTTATAAACCAGGACGCTTCTAATATAGACTATCAAAAATACCTAGAGAACAATATAATGAGATTAAATTATAGATCATTTTTACAGGTCGTATTATTAGGTTCATCATCATACGAGCCGTTTATGAAAATGAAACCAAGATATAGACGAGAGGTTGTAGAAGAAATATTAGACATTAGAGTTTTTGGTCTTATGGATTTAATATTACGGCCTCAACAATCAGAGTTAGTAAGAAATGTATCAGATTTAGGCCATCAATGTGACTTGATAGAACAAAAGTACGAGACTGAACAAAAACACTATCAAGCTATTTCCGACTTAAACCTGAACGACCTAGAGGGTAAAAGGAAGACATTAGAGAAAAACAGAGAGGCCGAGACAGAGTATCATAGACAGATTGATAGTATTAATAGAGAGCTAGAAAAACACGAAGCAGATATAAGAGATAGAAATAAAACAGAAAAAAAACTAAACCAACTAACTAAACTAGAAGCTAAGATAGAACAAAACTTAAATACACACCAAAAGACGTTAAATTTTTTTGAAGAAAATGATAGTTGTCCTACTTGTACACAACCCATCGCCGTTGATTTTAAAAAAGACAAGATTACATATGAAAAAGGTAAAGTGGTGTCCTTAAATGATGGTATGAAGCAAATTATGGATGAGATTACCAAGCACGAAACGGCAATCGCCAACTTTACTAATATCGCCAACAAGATTAATGAATTAAATGTAAATGTATCTAAACTACAAACATCTATTGAAGAACTAAACAAATACTCAAATAATATACACGAAGAAATTAAGAAGTTAGAAACCAAACAAATAGATGGTGAAGACATAGAACAACAATTAGAGCAACTAAAAATTGATTTAGAAAAAACTAAAATAGAAAAGAACAAGATTGTTGAACAAAAGGGTTATGTGGATATATTAAGAACTATCTTAAATGACAAGGGTGCTAAGGCACAGATTATCAAAAAATATCTACCAATAATGAATACTTTAATTAATCAGTATCTACAAAATATGGACTTTTTTATATCGTTTCATTTAGATGAAGAATTTAACGAAACGGTAAAAAGTAGATTTAGAGATACATTTAATTACAATAACTTTAGTGAGGGTGAGAAGATGAGAATAGACTTAGCCTTATTATTTACTTGGCGACAGATAGCAAAGATGAAAAATAGTGTAAATACAAACCTATTAGTGTTAGATGAAATATTTGATTCATCACTAGACGGCCAAGGCACAGACGACTTTTTTAAAATAATTAAAACAATGACAAAAGAAAACATCTTTATTATATCTCACAAAGGTGATATAATGTTTGATAAATTTACAAATATAGTGAAGTTTGAAAAGTATAAATCCTTTACAAGACTTCAAAGAACCTAGGAGATAATATGGAAAAACAACCCTTAAAACTAATACCACCAACTGATCCAAGAGTACAATCAGCTATAGCTCCTTTTAATGATGAAATGTTGAAAGAGCACGGCTATAAAGATAGACAAGAACTATCAGATGATTTATTTGAAACAATGAACAAGTATGGTGGCATTGGATTATCAGCGAATCAAGTTGGTTTACCATATAATGTATTTGTTATGGGTGGACACGCCTCAATTGAAAATGGTTTAAAAATGACTTGTTTTAACCCTATGATAATCTCAGCATCCGAAGAAGTGGTTGCTATGAAAGAGGGATGCTTGACTTTTCCTTTTGTATGGCTTACCATATCCAGAGCTAGAAAAGTGGTTGTAAAATATACAGATGAAAAAGGCGATTTACAAGAAGGCCATTTAGACGGAATGATAAGTCGTATATTTCAACACGAATATGACCATATGTTAGGTAGAACATTTACAGAGTATGCTAGTAAAATGAAACTAGATATGGCGTATAAAAAGGCTGAAAAAGAAATGAATAAAGTAAAGAGGTTACAAAATGCCAAAAGAAAGAGCTAAAATATACGAAAGAAATCCTAATACAGGTGTTATAAGATGGCGTTATGTAAATGAATCGCCAGACAAATTTGGCTGGCCTAATTATGGAAGAATATTGAATGAAAAAAAACATACACGTAAACCAGCACGTAATAAGAGCAAATAAGAAACACGGTAAAAACGATCCTGTTATTACTATAAAAGAAGGCAAGAAAAACACGTATTGCCACGAAGTAGAAATATTAGGTCCTAGCAAAATACTTTATGGTGGTAATGATAAGCCATTGTTAAGTTGTGGTGCTAGAGTTGTTATACAAACTGATAGTGATATTAATATTATAAGATGAACGAACAAGAATTAAATAAATTTGTAGAAAATCAATATAACGAATGGATATTTAATAATGATATATCTAAAGTAGAAGATATTGACCAAAAGGACCTAAAAGAGGCCATTGAAAAAGATTTAGCTTTTGTATCTAAAATGACGGTACAAGAATATACTTTGTACGAAAAGTGGATAGAAGTACACGAAAAATATAAAACAGCAGAAACAAATAGTTTCTTTGATGATAAACCAGCCCTTGTTGACCCTACACAAGAGGCATTTATAAAATCAGTTAAAAATAATATTTGGATTCCTGAGTCACCAGATGACATAGAAAAACTAGAACCAGTTTTAGAGTTTACAGACGACACCGAATACAACTTTAAAGGTCAGGCAAAACGTGGTGATTTATCAGAAAAATGGAATACATTAAGAACATTTTTGTCAACTATGAAAAATAACTCTAATATTGGTAGACAAATGTTCTTTATAGTAAAAGACAATAGAAGTGGTAAATATCTCGGTGTAATCTGTATATCAGGCGACTTTATGGATTTAACACCACGTGACAATTACATTGGTTGGGATAGAGATATAAAGACATTTAAAGGTAAGATTAATCATACAGCTATAGGATCATCTATTGTAC
>VTLG01003826.1_pt1 | contig 11621 bp, 8 predicted proteins | sample 4694571 | NCBI WGS metagenome assembly VTLG01 (sample SAMN12604809, study PRJNA352737) | marine metagenome | biome: ENVO:00000447; feature: ENVO:00000209|ENVO:00000569|ENVO:01000036; material: ENVO:00002151; isolation source: viral sequences binned using virsorter ... | reverse complement strand
AATTATATTTTTGAACTATAGAAGCAGAGTCCCATTGCTTTTCAAAATTTGTAATAGGTTCTGTAACTTGATCTCCAAAACGAAGTCTTACCCAAGTATCTTTTATTTCTGGTTTGTCTGTTAAAAGTTGATTAAATTGCTTTATTAATTTACGACCATCTGCAGAATTAGGACTATTGAATAACTTGCTTACATTAGTAAAATCTCCAATAGGAAAGTTTGTTAAAACTGTTCCAGGTGATAATTCCTCTCTTGCAAACTTTTGAAATTGTGTAATTAAATTTTTACCATATTTTTCAATAGGAGCATCATCACCCCTTATGCTGTACTCTGGGTCCCATTCAACATCAAGAATTTTATTTCTTCCTATGCGAAGTCCAGCAATATTTGATGATTTAAATCTAAATTCAATTCTGTTTCCGTTAGGAAGTTCAAATGTTTTTATAGCATTATTATTAGCTGCTATTTGAGCACTGACTGAAGCTAGTGAATAATCAAGATTATTTTCTCTTAAATATTTAAACTGTTCTTTTCCTGATAAAGCATGTAAAGCTTTAAATGATAAATCAGCATCAGCTAAAGAAATATCTCCTACTGTAGTTTCTTTAAATATTTCTAAATCTGCTTCTGTTAATTCTCTTTTAAAAGAAAGAGGATTAAAAGGTTGTCCACTTTCTGATATTTGTTTAGCAGTTTCATAAGCTAATTTTTCTGCGGCTTCTTTCTCAAGTCCTTCTTTAATAGCTTTTCGATATGCTCTGTGCCCACCAATAAATGCACCAGAAGCATCAGCTCCAAAACCTAAACCAAAACCTTCGATTGTAGTTTTAAAAGCTGCCTCGTAAGGATTATCGTCATCATCAATAGCTAAAGCAGTAAGCCAAGTTGGATACCAATCTGGCATATTCTCTTTAACAAGATTAGATAAGTTTGACTGTTCTGGTTCTGTTAAGGAGACAATAAAATCAGCTGGGATACCATACGCACCACCAACAAGACCTGATTTTGCCATGACTCCATATTGAGCCTTACTAATAGCTGGTAAGGCAAAACGCTTTCCTTTGACTGTTAATCCAAAACCTTTAGCTCCAGGTACAGCAGCTTGAGCAAATTTAGCTGAAGCATCTTTTAAACCACCCATTCCTCCTGTCTTGGCAAGAATCATGCCAAACTCAAGAAAGCCCTGGACTGTTTTACCTACTCCTGTTTGTGCTCCAAATTGATCTTTTCCTAGATCCCATTGAGCCCATTCATATTTATTGCTAAAAGGATTTTCAGTATCAGCTACTTGATATAAATCAACACCTACTTTTTGTAGACCTTTACTTATTCCTGTTTTAACTACATCTCCAGCCCATTCAGCAGCTTCTAATCCTTCTTCAGCCATGCCAGTATAAGCACCACCTAAAGCTTTAAATGGTTCTTTAATAGCTTCAACTACTGGATTCTTTTTCTGCTGTGCTATCTCCTTTCCTTTTTGACGATTCTCGGTTATTTCTTCTCTAGTAAATTGATTACCACCAATTACATTGTCAACGGTATCAGTTATAAAATCTGCTACTCCACCAGTAAGATCATCAATACTCCTGGTTTGTACTTGTTTTTGTTCAGTTGGTTGCGGTGTTTGTTCTGTATTAACGGTATTGTCAATAGGCTCTCCTACAGTGCTTTCATCCGTATCTGATAAGACAGGTTCTTCTGCACTATCAAAGAGCTGATTAATGCTCTTGATTTCAGACATTTTGTATTTATATATGTACCTTTTGGTCGCAACCTAAAAAGTGTTTATTGTGGTCCTTCTATAAGGGCGTTTGCTTTATCCAATGTTGTTCCTCTCATAGTTCCAAAGTATTGTGCTGATGCTGCTATTAATGCAGAGTTAGTAGCATTAGGATTTATGAATACTCGATAAACATCGGGAAATTGTTCTTTCATCTCCTTAATCATGTAGCTAAGTTGTTCGGCTTCAGTAAGCTGTTTTGCTTTTTTACCAAAATGATTTTCGATTGCTACTAATCGAGAGGGACTATCATGCCAAGCGGTATAGGAGATTAAACCACTTTCACCTCTTTCATTGTTTTTATTGTTAGCTTCTAAATTTGCTGCTAAAAATCCAGCAGTATTAAAAGGTAATCCTGTTTCAGTTACAAAATATTTTTGTGTATTTTCTACTGTATTGAAAGTATATTCAAAAGGTTCTGAATTATTTATTTTTTGTAGAGCTTTTAAATCTTTTCCTAATCTTACTTTTACCTGTGAATTTAAAAATGCTTTTTCACTCAAACCTAATTCATTAGCAAATTTAGTTAAATTTTCACTAAAACTACCATCAAGTAAAAAGCGTTCAGAAGCAGCTTGTAATTCATTTTTAGTTAATAAATAATCTTTAGTAGGATTTATTTCGGCTCTTAAATCTGTTCTATCAACAAATAATTGATTATAAGTTAACTTTGAAAAATCTTGTACCCCTTTTTTACCAACAACATCTACTGGCTGTGGTAAATTTAAATCGGTTTCAAAATCACTTGTAAAAATTAAACCTTGTTTTGGATCGTTGTCAACTTTATATTGTGGTTGATTTAAGAAATATTCTTGTTGCTTATTAATAACTTTTGCTAATTCAAACTTATCATTTACTAATCCTGGAGTAACTCTTACTTCAGCCAACACAGCATCTTTAATATCCTGTTTTAAAGAAATCATTCTTATGCCAGCTTGCGTTTTTAACTTAGAAGTTAAATCTTCAGTCTTAACACCTTTTAATAAAGCTGCTACAAATACATCATTTAATTTATTTAATTCAGTATCTATTATTTTTTTACTTGCTCTATAAGGACCACCTTCTTTAATTTGATTATATTCTTCCTGTGAAATAGTTTGCTCATCTAAAAGTTGTGTTAATAAAATAGGATCTATTTCAGTACCAGCTGCTTGTTGTTCTAATAATTCAAGTGCTTTATTAGGGTCGTAACCAAAGCCTGTTTGTAAAAGCTTATTTGCAAGAGCTAAAGATTCAGGTGTTTGAGTTTCTTTTAAAGCTTTGATGGCTTTTTGTTTATTCTCAAAAGTTGGATCATCATAGTAATTATCTACAATTTTTTTGTTTTTAATTTTTGCTAATGATTGGCTTTCATTAAAATCTTTTATTGCATTGGTAGTTACTTTATCTTCATACTGGTCAAATATATGATCGTATGTTTTTTCTAATTCAGTACCTTTTACTCCTGGTCGTTTTGCAACTCCTCGTAAAGCAGTAATTAATTTACTACCATCGTGACCCATTAAAGAAGCTTCTTCTAAAATTTGAATTAAAGCAGCTTTATTACTTGCATCAGAATAACCAACAAAACCTACATTTCCATTAGCAAATCTTTCTGAAACTAATCCCCATATCTCTTCAGCAGATTTATTTGAATCTAATTGTATAGAAACAAAACTTTTTGCTTCTTCTAAATTTGCTTCTTGATCTGCCTTAATACCAGAGGTAACTAATTTTCTTATATATTGTTTTGAGTTCTCTACCATTGTTGGAGATAACTCTTTAAGAATTAAATTTTTTAGACGAGAATCAAGTAAACCTGTTTCTCTAAAAAATTCACGATTTAAAGATCTAAGTAATGTTATCGCTTCCGCATCAGTTCTTGGTTTTTCATTGTCAGGTATATTTTTTAACCTTTCAATTAGAAAAAGTTCATGAATAGCTTTTGCTTCATAAACATTAGATTTAATAGTTTTAGTTAAATTATATGTTGAGGATTCTTGTAATTGATTAGCTAGTCCTACACTTTCAACAGTTCCTTCATCTATTAATTCTTTAGTCGTTTCATTAATGCTTTTAGATTCAGAAGTTACATATACATCATCGTCATTATCATCAGTTTTTGTTTCAGGAGTTTCTACACCCCAACCAAGACTATCTAATATTTGTGCTTCTTCATTTCTTTTTTCTTGATCTGCTTTAATAGTTGAATAAGCTTCAATACCTGTTTTAGTTAAAGATAAAATCCCCTGAACTACTTTCCATTTTCCTTCAAATTGTGCTTTAGCTATTTGTTGATTACCAGCTAATGTTGCTCTATCTAAATTTGCTTGGATCTCTGAAGCTCTTGCTAAATTTTTAATATTTTCTACTTTATCTTGAGCTCTTTTTTTAATAGCTTGAGACTGGTCAAATGGTTGTACAGGACTAAATTGCTCTTCTCTTGCTGAACCTTGGAATGAACTTCCATATTCAGTCGGCTGATATATTCTTGCCATTATTTATGCCCAATTATATGACGGTATTCCAAGTTCTAAATCTTTTCCAATTCCTATTGGCTGAGGAGCAAGTTGAGGAGCCATGACAGGAGGATCTAATCTAGAAGCAATAGTATTGATGTTTGATAAAGCTTTGAGTCTTGTGCCTTCCATTGAAGTACCCATAGCCATTTCAGCAGATCTAACAGTTGCATCTTGTTCTGCTTGTGCAAAGCCAGCTCTACGTTCTGTATCTAAAGCTAGTAAGCCAATAGATTGACCTGTTAAGCCACTTGCTAAAATTCTTCCTTTTGCTCCAATAGCTTTGGCATATATCTCTTGTGTTTTAAAAGCTGCTTTATCTTGTACTTCTTTAAATTTTTCTTGTTGTGCTACATAAGCTCTGTTTGCTGCTTGATCGCCATAAAAATAAGCCATGTTAGCTGCTTCAGTGGCTGCTTGTTGAGCTTTAACATCTCCAATATGTTTTTGTACGATTGCTTGGTTTTGAAAGTTTGTTTGTTGCTGGGCTTGTCGATACGATAGATCTTGCTGCTGTCTAGCCATATCAACTGTAAGATTCATATTTTGAATCCCTTGATAAACACTTGCAGCGGTTCCTACAGCTGATACAACTACTCCAGCTATTGCTGCTGTACACATAGTTTTACGATTTCATAATACGGTAGTGAATATGGTGGAGGGTAAATAAGTTTAATTGCTTTAAATCCCAATAGTTTTAAAAGTTTGTGGTGAAATTTATTTCTCGCATCTGCGATATTCCATAAGAGACGATATTGCTGCTGTTCATTTAGCCAGCGTTTTGCTTGCCTTACAAAAGTATGTGGTTTTCTAGTAATAATAGGAGTACAAATTAACCATATCTGACCAACATTTTTATTAATGTCAGGCATGATTCCTCCTACTCCACCAATAGCATTATCTTCATCAAAGAAAGCTACTGTTGTTGTACTTAATTGAACTAAAAAAGGAAGGGCAATAGGTATATGACCTAACCCTTCCATTTCTATGCGGTCTTCTTCACGAAGATTATTAGCAACTAATATCGCATCCTTCACCGTGGCTTTACGGTAATACGGTTTCATTAACCTTTAAGTTGTAATACGTCTCGTTTGTTGTAATGTCCTTGCCAGGAATAGCTGGTTACTGCAGCTGGGAATGGTCCATCTGCATATATATTTGCCTTAGCATCTCTTCCTAAGCAAAAGATAGGTACTGATTTAGTTATTACTTCTTCAATAGGTGGACTATTAGCAACATATATATTTGCTCTGGCAACTTCTAAATCGTGGTCATAGTTCGTATAACCTAATTTCTCTACACTTACCTCGTATCTTCCTGAATAATAAAGATCAAGATATAAAAACTCAACTACAGGATTATCAATACGATCTGCTTTACCTTCAGATGAAACATAGAATGATGGTAACTTAACTGTCATTCTGTATTCAGATCCTATTGTATAGTCTGTTGAAGTTAGTGAAGAATCTACCAATATATAGTTACCACCTGAATCTGATTGAAGAGTAGGTTTGGTAAATGTACCATCATCAGATCCGCTAGTTACTATAAAGTTGACATTAGATCCAGGAATAACTCCTCCAGCTGGGAAATAAATTTTAGTATTATCTCCAACAGTACTTGTTGTTAAGCTTGCTTTTTTATGAGAAAAATCTAATCTTGGTAAAAATTTTTGACCAAAAGTTGTTGTAATAGGAGCTGTATCAGGATCATCTATTAATTCTAATTTTGATAATGTCGAGTTTGTTCCGTCATAAGAAACAAGATAAGCTGTATCATTATCAAACTCCATCATCCTAACTTGAGTAGGAAATTGCCATTTACTCCAGCCAGCTAATTGTCTTTCATTTCCTACGTTATAGAATTTAAAAGTAAATACAATATTTGAATTATCTCCCCAAAACAACATATTGTTATTTGGACTATTAGTTGCCCATTTCAAATTAGGAGGAATATATTCAGGAATTATTCTTGTATTATCAGCAACGGTTGGTCTGTTATCTACAGAATCAACAGCCATTTCTAATACTTTTGAATAAGTATCTGCTTCAGTAACGAACATAATACTTACACCAGTACTTTGTGGGTTTGTATTTGAACGATATGTATAAGTAGAAATCTCTTTAAGTTTTACTGTACTGGGACCAAATGCAACTTCATCTGAAGAGAGTAGAAATTGTGCATTTTCTGAAAATAAAAGTAAACCTTTAGGAGTTCCTATAGCTGCTTTTAAAATTGTAGGTTTTGTACTTGAAGCTGAAAGACTTATAGGATCAGCATCACTTACAGTTATTGCAGATATTTGAAAGAAATTAAAGTAGTCTCCTGGTTGGCTTAATATGACTGAACTTTCACTTAAAAATCCTAATCTATTACTAAAAAAGAACATATTAGATATACCCTTTTTTACAAAAGCTGGATCAGGATTACTATAAATATCACCTACTTCTCTACCAGCCCAGCCAGTTAAAGCAGAAGAACTGTTTAAAGGTCCTAAAGTAAAGTTACCATTAGCCTGTCTAACTAAGGCATGTGGCATAGTTGAAGAGTTTAGATTTACAGGAATCCCAGGCTTAACTGTTTCTTCCCAACTACCAGCTCCAGGAATACCTTCTCCATCAGGTACAAATTTAACGTAATAATCATCAGCAGTACTATCAGCTGTGTTATTAACTTTGACTATAAAATCAGGAAAACATTGAAAAGGTAATTCTGCAATATCATTAGCTGATTCTTTAATTACAGTCATGGCTTGGTTAGTAACTCCACCACGAACAGCAATGTTGAAATCTCTAGTATCTGTTCTCTTAATCTTTAAAACATTTCCAATACTTTCACAAGAATAATTAGTTAAAGCATTAACATCATTTTTTAAATCAGTAATAATATCGCTTACTTGTAAAGTTCCTGAAGACGCATTGCTAGGAGTTGTGAAGGTAGCAATACCATCACTAGCATAAGTATATTCAAAAGTTTCTTTACTTACTCTAATAGTAAAAGATTTACCACCTTCAGTAGCTGTAACTTCATCTCCAACTCTCCAGCCAACACCACCATTCTTTAAGATTACACTTGAGTTATATCTTGAGATATAAGCATTAGTATCTTCATCATAGTAAGCGGCACATTGGTTAACAATTCTAAACTGTAGTCCTGTTTTTGATCCTTGAGTAGCAGTATGGTCACTAGCTGAGTTTTGAGAACACAAACCAGCATCGGCTACTTCATAAGATCCAGGAGTTATTTCTAATTCAGTTGCTCTATATACTTTTGTTTGCTGTGTATTTCCGTCTCTGTTTAAATCTATTGAATATGTAGTGTTATAAGCAAGAGAATTAATAACTACTAAAGCTTCTTTTTTAATAGTATTTAATTCAACACTACTCATTGTAATTTCTCTTTGACTATTTGAGATCAATGTATAGTCAGCTAAAGTTAAAGTTTTTATAGAATCTAAATTACTTGTTTCTAAATAAGTTTGAGCACTTGAATCAACAGTTACTTGTCTTGTATCTCCTGTAGTAGCATCCCAGGCTTTTACCTGTATTGTTGCTGGAGAACCTGATTTATAAATAGCAATAATATATTTCTCATTATTATCTCTAAATATTGGAAACCATCTTACGTCTGATGGAATAGTACTAGATAATAATTTTATAAATTCTGTTGGAGGTCTTTTCTTACATCCAAATGTAGGATCTAAATAAGTATTAATAGCTTCTCTAACTTGTCCTGGTAATTTAATTGGATCAGGCTGCTGACTAACACCTCCTAATAAATTAGGTATTGTCTGTGATACTGCTGCCATATTTATCTCTTAATTGCGTTATATGGTAAGTAAGTTTGAAATGTTCTTGATCCTGAAGAATCATTGAAAATATTGTAATCTCCTTGCTGTGTTTCATATTCCATAACAGCGGCTCTTGCAGCTGCTTCTTCTCTTTCTGAATACTTAACTACTTCATTAGATCCAACAGCTCTATTCGCAAATAAATTTGCAGCTCTTATAGCTATGTATTGTTTAAATACTTCTGGTAAATCTTCAAAGTCAAAATAATAAATAACTTTTAAATACTGAGTATCTTCAAATTCAAAAGTATGATTTCTTTTGTCATATAGTTTTTGAACAGTATCAGCTGGTCTTCTTCTGATTACTGGCTCAATTACAGACCATTCAGTTCTATCAAGTGATAAAACATTAGTAGGAATTTCTATATGTTTAGTAGTTGAATCAGGATAAAATTCAACATCTTGTTCTGTATTAAATACCCAACCCTCAGACTGTAAACTATGTGATACTTCATCTATCATTCCTGAAGCTAGTTGAGCTAAAGGGTTACTTGTATTTAATGAAGTTAAAGGTGCTTGTCCAATGTTGGATAGGATAATATTAACTGCGGTTGTTTTAGTTAATTTATAAACTGTAGCCATTTATTTTCTAGGGAATGGTAAGCCCCGAAGAGGATATGAATCCTCTAGGGCATTATATTATTGTGCTTGTAGTGAACCAGCAACAGAAACTCTTAAAGAGCCTACTCCCATTGCAAGTTTTCCAACGATCAAGTCACCTTGATATTGAACATGGAAATCTCCAGAAGTTGTTTCAACTGAAGGACCAATAGCTGTTAACACACCAGCTGCTTCCTTATGGAAAACAAGACCACAGCAAGTCTGATTTGCATCTGCATAGTCGTTGTTCTCACCTGTTACAGCTGTGTTATAAGCAGCCATAAATGGAAGGTTGTTTGATTTATAAAGCTTGATACCAGCAATGCTGTATAAACCTTTTCCAGAGTTGATGTCACCTTGAGTTCCACCAAGTTCTCTGTTTAAGATATTTGTGTCTACCGCTGCAATTAAACCTAGGTATTGTCTTGGGCTTAATACACATACACGACCCTCTTGAGGGGCATTACGCTCGTCTAATACTGCAGCTGCTTCAAATAAACCATCTACAATTTTCTGAGCTTTAAATTGGTTTCCAGAACCAATAGATACTTCAAAGCCACCAGGCTCACCAGTTACAACTGAGTTCTCTCTTGAAGCAATGTCAAGAACTTTAGCAATACGAGTATCATAATGTTTTGCTAAAGCCTCACCGATCTGCTTTGAGATTTCAGATCTGGTCGAGTATTGAGAAATTACCTCATCTAGGTCATACACAAATTGAGAGCTTACAAGTAGATCATCCATGTTGATGGTCTTTTCGTTAGCTTTCAATGGTGTATCTCCTAGGATAGGAGCTCCAGGTGTGTGATAGCCAGCACTTAGTGTTCCTGTCATTAGGAACTGTTTTGAGGACCCACCTCTTAGGGTGTAGCTTCTTACAAGTCCTTGGAATATTGAAGCACTGTTAAATGCAGTATATACCTCTCCACTAAATAACTTTAACGCTGTAGCGTACTTATTTGCATATGTGTTAGAGGTATTACCATTGACCGCATTGGGTCTACTAAGGTTTGTTATAGTTGTCATCTCTAAATAGGAGAAAGATTGATTAACGGTCTTTACGACTTAATCCTTTTCAGCGAAAGTTATCCTCCTCGGAGGGCTTACTCCTACTACTGATTTATATCTTTTTGACCTAACTTTTTCCCTTGCAAGGTTGTCAGATACAAAGCCTCTGATCGGGCTAATTGTTAAGGGAGGAATTGAACCTCCCAAATGTCACCAGACTTAACGTGAGATGTAATATACAACACCTCTATAAACGAGTTTTACTGTTTGCATAATCTTAAGAATAGTGTTTAGCGTCCGTTCCACCGACTAAACAAATGCGTCCTAAAAGGATGAACGTAAGATTATTAACTTAACTGTGTACTGCAGTCTCCAATTACTTTTGATTTTAAATAATTAATCAACTTGCGTTTTGCTTGTGAAGGTAATTTGTTATCTAACAATATTGAATATCTTGACAACATAAAATCATCACAAGTCATCTTCCATTCGTAAGGACTAGAAAATTCCTGGGATGATTTGACCTGTACAGGCGTAAGCACCAATAGCAGCAATAATACCAAGCATTGCAAGGCGGCCATTAAGTTCTTCGGCAACGTGCCATTTGTCATGTTCGTGATTGTGATGTGTCATTTTTTCTTTGGGGGTCTTCCTTTTTTTGTTCCGTAAGTTCCTTTACCTTTAGGCATTGTTTTTAAAGTAAATTTTCACTAAGCGATAGTCTTGTCTCAACATCGTTTCTAAATGCTGGGTCGGTATTGTATAGAGGATTTGCGATGTCCCTAGCTAATTCAGCCTGGCTTCGATATGGTTTAGCACCATCAGCAACAGGTTTTCCTGTAACCAGGGGAGCTTCATATCCTTCTTTTTGTCTGTACCTACTATTTAAAGCTTCAACTGCAAACTTAATAGCTGTGTAATTTTGAGTATTAGCAACAGCATTAAATTGTTCTAGTTCAGTTTTCTCTAAATTCTGAGAAGCCCATTGGGTTAGTTCTTTATAACCCTCTTCTCCTCCAGCTATGTTTTTTATTTCAGCTACTTGTGTTGCTTGTAATTCTGCTGTGGCTTGACTCTTGGTATAAAAATCTAGATAAGATTTGATTAAATCTTTTGAATCCATCTTTGATAATTGTTCAATAGATTCTTCTGTGATTTGACCTGTTTCTGCATATTCATCAGCAGCCTTATTAAAGACAGGATTGGCTTCTACTTCTGTCTCTTCTGTCTCCGCTGTAGGCTCCTCTGATGACTCTGTTTCAGTGTCTTCGTTGGTTTCCTTAGAGCGTAGTTTTTCGAGTTCCTGGTAGGCTTTTAAGAGCTCTTCTTGGGATTTAAATTTCCCTCCAATGAGATCTATATTTTCATTTTCTTTATCTGTATTTTCCCATTTAGCTGCTTCATCTTGAGCTCTAGCTTCTTCAAGCTTCTCTCCTTGAGCAAGTGCTTTTGCTTCAGCATCCTGTTCAGATTGACTAGGACCATCAGCAGAGGGATCAAAGGTAAGAGTTGGCATATTAATGTAAGGTTGTTTTTACTGTTCCAAAGCTGGGTACTACTTTTTGTTTTGAAGCATATTTACCAGCTGAATCTTCTGCATTTGAAGGGGCAGAAACTTTCTTTTTAATTGTTATGTCTACTTTCTTTTCCAAGCCAGATTCTATTTCAGTTGTCTTAGCAAACTGACCATTAGATTTCCTGGTTCTCTTGGGGGATTTCTTGACCTGGGATTCCTCCTTGTTGTTGTTGGATTCCATTTACTACTTGTTCTCCTATTGGTGATTTGGCAAGTTGACCAGCTTGGTTTATGAGTGATGACTGGACTTGCTGTTGTTGTGCTTGATTAGCTTCTGCTTCCATAGTGGATGCGTCTTTAATTAGATTTA
>VTLG01017150.1_pt1 | contig 11622 bp, 31 predicted proteins | sample 4694571 | NCBI WGS metagenome assembly VTLG01 (sample SAMN12604809, study PRJNA352737) | marine metagenome | biome: ENVO:00000447; feature: ENVO:00000209|ENVO:00000569|ENVO:01000036; material: ENVO:00002151; isolation source: viral sequences binned using virsorter ... | reverse complement strand
TTACGATTTTTGGGTGTTTATTCGTTTCTATCTCAAAAAAGCTATCAAAGTTTTTATCGCCAAATACCACTTCTATCTCTTCTTTGAAAATATAGGAAAGTGACTGATTTCGACGTTTCCACTCACTATAGCGTTTTTCTCCATTTTTTATAATATCAACAATATACAAAGTTTGCGGATCATCGCATTCTACGAAATTTGCCACAAAGAAGTTTTCTACCTCTTTATCAGGATGTTGTCTAGCCATCTTTTCGAAGAAATATCGATCTTTCCTCTTATAGAAGGATTGAAGAGATGCTCTAGATCTTCCACAGTACTTCACATAGTCATACTTATCCTTGGTGAAGTGTTGCTTCATAGCAAGATAAGTCTTATAGCATTCAAAAGGCATCATTTAAAAAAGTAATAGGGCAAAAAAATACCGGACTTTTTTTTGCGACTTTTTTGGAATTAAATCGGCAATTTCGCACGGGAAGTGCGTTTTAAAAAGTTCAACTCTTGTGCATTATACTTTAGCTTCTCCTTCAGGGGTTTAGAAAGAAGTTTAGGTACTGATTCTAATTCAATCTGATTGAGTTCGCAAAATACTACGACTGCATCAATGTAATTGAGTTCTGGGTTTTCTTGAACCATTTTTTCAATTTCTTGAGCAAACTTTGCAGCACCCAAAAACTTTTTGTCAAATGCTTCTTCTAATTCATTCGGCATCGCTGTTAGATATATTGTTGGTGACAAATTTTTGGATATAGCGAACTAATAACTTAATATACTCCCCTTTGTTCCGTTTGTCAAATATTTTTACCTCTCCACCTGGAGTTACCATAATAGTAATCAACTTTTCGACAGCAATACCCGTCATTTCATAGTACATACACGCATAAGCAGTCTCTTGAACAAAATAATTCTCAAGCCATGCTTCTGGTTTGATTTTTTCAGAAGTCTTGAAGTCTATGATGGCAAGTTCGCCTTCATATTCACCAATACAATCTACCCTACCAGCTAACCCCAGGTATTCTGAATAGAGAGTCCTTTCTATAGCGTGTATGTTATTTATCTTATCCAAATATGATTTGCTATGATGAAACATGAACTGAGTGGCAGGTCTAAAATCCTTCCAATCCAATTCTTTGTTCTCTAGATACGCTTGGGCAGCCTCATGGTAATCTGTACCACGTGCGGTCGCTTTCTTCGTGATCCGGTTAGCCTCCTCGATACCCACCCTCTGTCTCCACTTGGCGAAAATTTCTCTGTTATAGAAACTAGTAACGCTAGTGATAGAAGGAACCCAATCGCCATTCGGGAGTTGATAAAGTCTACAACCTGGCGTCTCGCGTTTAGTAAGTTCAATGTCACCTAAGTAATTACAATGGGCAAATGTCATACAAGACCTATAGCATTTTTAGCAAGAATATATTCTTTAACGAGACCAGAACGAACAATATCTTCAATAGTAAATTCAATTAAAGAAAATGATTCCATCTTACTAAGAATACGTTGGAAGTCTGTAATGCCATTTCTTTCAGTGGTCTTAGTCAAATCTGACTGCACACCATCACCACAGAACATAATTCTAGTGTTCTCACCTGCGCGAGTAATAATAGAATCAAGTTCATGATAGTTCAAATTCTGACATTCGTCAACTATTATTATAGCATCATCAAATGTTACTCCACGTAAGAATGATGTACTCCAGAAATCAAGTGTGCCTTGATTCTTAAGATTTGCATAGAGCATCTCAAACTCAGCATCACTAGACATCTTGAACATATACTTCACCATCTTTCGGTAAGGTATCTGATAAATGTCAGACTTATCTGCATGATCACCAGGAAGAAACCCAATTTCACGGGTGGCAACTAGAGACCTAACAATATATACCTTTTCATAAGGAGTCTCTGGATCCAGGACATCTCTAAGTGCATTGTAGAGAGCTATAAAGGTTTTACCTGTACCCGCACATCCATAAGCAAAAATATGTTTTCCCTCACCGTACTGGGTAAAAAACATATCTTGATTTGTAGTAAGTGGATCAATCTCCACCATGAGATCCGTATTGATTGGTTTCTTACGTCTCATTTGCTTAGCAGTAAGTCCAACTCCAATAGGATTTTCAGTCTTCTTCTTTCTAGGCATAAAGATTACAGTTTGAATTTTTGACGGGCAGATGGAGCTTCTTCTGCTTTAGCAAGAACTTCATTCCATCCAGGTTTAGTCTTTCTTAGTTTATCTTTCCATTCTCCTACTTCACCTACGCCAGGACATGTACGTGGATCAGAAAAATCTCTTAACCAATCAGGATTATCTTCTTTCCACTGGTCCCAGTCATGAACACTCATGACCACTTCTTTGGTTTCACCAGTTTTTGTATTGACTACAGGATAAGATGCCATAATGTTTAATAATGTGAAGATATTTATGCCCAGTTCAGTGCCTGGGAAACAATAGGAAACTGTTGGACGAAAATATTACGAACATTTTCTACAAGATCCATGTGTTCTTTTTGCGTACCATGAGCAGAACGCAACTGAATATAGTGTACCCATGAACGACAAGATCCGGTCATGTATAGTTTCGTAGGTGTGGCTAAGGGCAGAACAAATCTTGCACACTCCTTAGCAATACCTGCATGAAGCATACTCTTATAAAGATCTATCCCTGCATCAAAATGCTTTCGCATCTCTCTATTGAATCTCTCAACTACAGCAGGGTCTACATCATCAATACTATTCTGTCTATTCTTCTCATCTTGGCTGCGCAATTCAGGCAAAGGAATATCCTCCCTAATGAAAGAGACATCAGCATATCGTTGAGAAAATTCCTGGTATGTAAAAGAACGATGTCGTAAAATCTGTGCTGCTAATCCTCTAGTAGTCTCAATCTCCAGAGTCATAAATGCTTGCTCAAAGACGGACCAATGCCCGTGCTTTATGCAGTAACCTAGTAAACCATCCACCTTTGGGTTGTCTTGGTTCTTTGGGTTGCTTACTCTTGCTATGTACCCCATCGTTTTCTCCGCTTCCGGAGTCACGCTCACTAACTTCACGTTCATGTTGTTTTTCTTCACGTTTTATTCTTTTACGTACTATTTTAGCATATAAAACGTCCTCTTTGGAATACCATTGGGGATGTTTCTTAGCCCTCTTTATAATGCGCTTTGCAGCTTTCTTATCCTTCAATACAGCACTTCCTCCTGTTCTGTTAATATCACGCAATCTGATTCAGGATAAGCAACACACAACAATGTAAACCCTTCTTCCAATTGATCATCATCTAAGAAACTTTGATCTTCTTGATTAACTTGTCCTTCTACAATCTTACCTGCACAGGAAGAACAAGCACCTGCTCTACATGAGGAGGGAAGATCAATACCCTCTTCTTCAGCAGCATCAAGTATATATTTATCTTCAGGGCAATCTATAGTCTGCTCTGTACCATCAGGAGACCGTAAAGTAATGGAATAAGAAGCCATTTTAGTTTTTGCAAGTCATTATTATGTATCTTATTCTACAGGGAACTCTCTCCCTGTCAAGTCAAAGTATGATTGAGGTAATGGTTCTGGATTATCATATGGTCCTTCTAGTTTCTTTTTATATTCACGTTCATCTAATACCTCATTGATAAGAATCTTCATCTCCTTTACAAAAGTATCCTCAAACAATCTTCGAGGCTTCACCATCATTGGTTTATGCTTCTGAGGTGTGGACTTTATCTTGGCAGCTTCTTCAGGACTTAACTTAGGACTAAGACCTTGAGTGTCGATATAATCTTGTGGCATAATCAATCAGGATAACCGTCATCATCATCAAAAACCTCATCATAATCAGTAAGAGCAGTTACTATCTGCTCATAATTCTGAGGCTTATATGCTTCAATATCCGAATGAACTTCAGACTCTAAAGAATCTACAAGCAATTTAAGATTCCTTACAATCAATTTCAACCTTTCTTTGTCCATTACCTGCCCTCTCTAGATCGGTTTCTAATCGTAATATGATTCCCTTCTATAGCAAACTCTAAGTTATCCCTATGATCCCACATCAACTCTTCATATAAATGATCAAGTTTCTGCATGTCATCCCAAACATCAGTAGGAGTAGGTTCACCCCAAAAAGGATTGTCTTCCATACTTCCTCTACTTTTTTAGATATTTATTAATAACTTCAATTTGATCATGCCATCTTGCAATCTTATCTAACTCATCTTGCATTGCCTGTGTGATATCAGGATGCTCTCCAATACCTACAGGATTGTTAAGATACACTTCAACATTGGCTTTATGCATTGCTATCTCACCATTAGCATGAGCTAAGAGTGCAGCAATAAGTTCTTGTCTCATAGTACTACTCTAAGTGTACAAATTATACTACAAAAAAAGAGGGGTGTCAAACCCCTCTTGATTTCTGTAAGTCAGTGATCTCTCACCTTGAGCATACAACTTTTTCTTCTGTATGCTTAATGCCTCTGTATGTGAGTTCAGAGACTTTCTTCTGACAAGATTGCTTGTCAGTGGTGTTGTAAGAAACACCTCGGTAGGTGACTTGTGCCATTGTGTTACTCCTAAAGTAGTTGGATTTTAAGGCCCGTTCCTTTAGTCGTTTGCGTCCCAACAACCCTTCTTTGTACTGGTTTTGATAACCTCGATCAACTCTGCCTTCATCTCAGAACTATGTCTGGGATTCGTTTTCAAATTCTCAACAAGATATTGAGAATCTATACAAGTTAAAGTTGATGCTAGCAAAAAAGGTAACATGGGATGAACGATTCCGTTCCGCGACTTACTTGCGACCCGAATGGGTTGAACGTGTTGGTATGATAACATACCCTATAGTATATAGTCAAGTAAGACTGTATAATGTGATACAGTTTTATAAAATATTAACTAAAGTTATTAGAAACCAAGAAAGTATTATCACCATCAATACTACTATAAATTTTATCAATATCAAACCCATCGCCAAAAAGAAAGGGACCATCAATAAAAACGTTGCTATACATAAAGGAATTATAACTAACCAACGCATCCAAGGATTCTTCCATAACTTACGAAAAGGTTTTTTCATTTTCATATATCTTCAATTTTATATGGACACATAATCCTTTCTACTATACCACGGGCATGATTATTATGCTCAATCAACTTATTCATCCAAATTCTTTCTGCTAAAGTAACTGTTCGTCCCAACTTAACCCTACAGGCAATCTCTGTTACTCTAAGTCTACTGTCTTTGCTTAACATGTTCTATTGCACGAGGTAAAATTTCGTATTCCCTTTGTTGGATCACCTTAGTTAATGATTCTATTGTATCACCAGGAAGAATAGGAACTTCTGATTGTAATATAACTTCACCGCCATCTAATTCTTCATTGACATAGTGAACACTAACACCAGTCATTTCGTCACCACTATCTAGTGCTCTTTCAATAGCATGTAAACCCTTATACTTAGGAAGCAATGACGGATGGAGATTTATAATCCTATTTGGAAAGGCATTGATTAACTTTGGTGTTATTATTCTCATCCATCCAGCAAGAACAATAAGATCTACTCTCCATGCTTGAAATAACTGTATGATCTGTTCTTCATTAATACTTTTGATATAACAATGTGGTATGCCTAACTTATCTGCTCTCTTCGCAGCACCACATTTCTTTTTGTTGTGTATCATCAACACAACTTCATGCTTGGTACATGTCCTAACTATATTTTCAAAGTTGGTTCCATTGCCGGAACACATCACTCCAAGTCGCATTTTTTTATTAAACGATTAGGAAAAATTTTAGAAGGAGCCATTCTTTCTTTGATGATACGCTCCACTTGTTTCTTATCTAGTCCACACAAGTTACGACAATTATCTAAAGCAATTAGAATACATTCATCATCAGTCCAAGGTACTCTTTTTTGAAATCCCTTGACATTGCCTTCAGGGTAATAGAATTTAGGTTCTAAACCTATCTCCTGCATGGTCATTCTTCATTATCTTCCAATAGTTTTTTTACTTTGGTCTCCGTCCCATCCATCATTTTTATTTGAAAGATAGGAGACTTCATATACTTCTTTATCTTTTTATATTCTTTCGTGAGTTCATTGATAGCATCCATATTCAATTCGACATTTGCCTTTTCATCATTACTGAATCCACTCATGAATCCGGACCCCTCCTTTTCTTTTTGGGTTTAGATTTAGATTTATAACCCCAAGTAGTGGGGTTAGCTGTTCCTGATGCTTGTTTGAATGTTACAAAATCTTTTTTATACTTATCATAGTATTCATCAAAGATATCTGCAGCTTTACCTGATATAACAAGATCATATGTATCTTCACCCTCAAGTTTATATGTTACTAGATACGCACTCGTGGGTAAAGTTTTATCAGTGGCTACACCTGGATCACATTTTTCCTGAAGTAATTGCATTATGGTTGTGCTGTAGTACGACGTGATCTATTACCCCATTGAATATCAGGGAATGCTTCTTCAACTTGACTACGATTAATATTATACCGACTAGTCAATTGCTTATCCTTTACTAGAATAAGAAGATATGCTTCTTCAGGATGGAGTCCCTCTAGTATCTGAATAAAAATAGTTTCTCTCCTAGTCTTAGAAAGCTTATCGTTACCACCTACCACAAAGTTATAGAAACTCTTCTGTTCGGATCTCAGAGAGGTGTGCTCAGTTCCTTTAGGAGCTTCGTTCGGTTTGTATGGAACAGAACCGTCAGGGATAGCAGAGACCACACTCTCATCAAAGTTCCAAATCAAAAGAGAAAGCAAAGCTTCATTGCGATGTTCTCTTAATAATTCTACTTTCTTATTACGGGTCCTAGCTTTAGAAACTGCTTCTAAAATTTCACTTTGAAATGGGTTGGGAGGAAGACGAACTGGTGTTGTTCTAGTCGTCTTCGTCGAGGATGTCTTCGGCATTTTCGAATCTCACTGCAAGTATTTGGTCGGGGAGTACATTACCGTTTTCATCTAAGAATTCGGGATGCAAACTAACGGTGTCGGGATGGTAAGGATTGGTCTTAATAACATGTTCTTTAGCTAGCCAACCAACACCAAATCCAACTAATAGAAATAGTATACTACCTAATGTAGTAAAAGTCAAGGTTACGATCAGAGTCTCATTCATGGTCCTTCTCCTTATCTAATATTTGTTTCCGTATCAGAACGGAAAAGTCAAAGAAGATGTGAATCTCTCTGTTCCAGAGGGCAACCATCTTCCCGAATGTAACTTGAAACGTTTTCGGAATTACCCTCCTTGCTCTATTTTTATTGCGGAGCATCAGCTCCACTCCCTTATTTATTTGTAACTCAGAACTTTTTTTTCCTTCCTGATCTTCTTTCTCGCTCATAACGATAGGCATCCTGAATAAGTTGATAAAGATAATTTCTTATCTTTCTAGCACGTGGTTTGGGAATGTTTCCATATGCCTCTCGCAATTGTCTATGTTCATTGTCTCTACCACCTTTAATATACTCATCTAATTCTAACACAAGATTCTTTACTTCTTCTGCAACACTACTCATAAGAAACTCACTCATATCTTTATCAGACATTCCAGATGACTTCGCATAGCGATACATGTTCATAACATATTTGTCATTTTTAAAGACTTCATCAATGGCTTTATCTACGAGATAGTAAATGCTATTATTCATCGGGTACAGGTAAATGCTTTTGTTCTCTCAAAAATTTAATAGTTTCTGTACATCCACCTATCTTATTTCCATCAAAAGTTATTTGAGGAAATGTAGCTCCATCTCCATACTCTTCATAGAAAGCTTCCCTAGTAAAGTCTCTATCCAATTTGTAAACAACATATTTTACTTCCGTAAACTGCATAAGATTCTCAATCTTATCGCAATAAGGACAACCATCTTTAGAATATATGGTAAAGTTTTCAAAACCAGACATGGGTGTTCGTACTAAAATTTATATAGCATAGAATCATTCTATCTTGTTTATCAACTGACGTCAAGTGAACGATTCTTGATACATAAAAATTTATCTTTCTTCCAAGTTCCAGCAGTTTGAACCTCAAACTCATCATCAACACTCCACCCTGCCTCATAGAGTGCCTTTGCAAGGTCCCCTAACAACTTTGTAGTGGATTTACTAATAGGATAGACCTTACCCTCTCTCCAAGGGTCATCACCCTCTACAGCATGTGCCATCTTCTTCTCATGTATATCCCAATTCATGCGAATTGCCTCAAATTCTGTAGTATATATTTGTATGCTTCAACTATATCACCCTCATCCTTTCTAAACAAATCCTTATCAAAGCGTTCTTTCGTTCCTCTCTTCCATAATCTCATGTTATCTGGGGAGAGTTCGTCAGCAAGGTATAGATCGCCATGAACATCGTAACCATATTCCAACTTAAAGTCAACAAGATCAATACCCATAAGGGTAAAGAGAGATTGTAATTCATGATTAATTTCTTTAGTCCTTTCAATAAGTGGATCTGGATCATGTCCCATTAGTCTAACCCTATCCATAGTAAGAAGAGGATCATCTTTACTATCATCTTTCAAAAAGAACTCTACAATAGGAGGTTGAATGTTTGTCCCTTCAGCAAGAGTAGTTGTTTTAACAATAGATCCTGCTGCAATGTTCCTACAGATAACCTCAACAGGAACAATAGTTAATTTTCTACACAACATTGTGTTAAGAGAGGGGCAATTATAATAATGAGTTCTAATACCTCTCTTCTCTAAGAGCTCAAATAAAAGTGCAGAGATAAGACAACAAACTTTACCTTTCTCTGCAGGATATTCTACATGCTTACCGTTCCATGCTGTAACCTTATCATGAAACTCAATGAGTACCTTCTCAGCCTCATCAGTATCATAAACAGTCTTTACTTTTCCTGCTAAAAACTCTTTCATAATCAATATCCTCCAAATGGATCATTCTCAGGAGTAAACTCTGGTTCCTCATATTTTCTTATACTCTTCTCCCACTCCTGTAGTGAGGAAGAACAGTCAGGTGGTTCAGGATCTTTATAACCTTTGATCTTCTTCCAATCACCATGCATGGCACCAAGCATCCATGATTGGGATAAAGACTTAGGACCTTTCTCTAAGAGTTCACACTGCAGAAGAGAAAGCCTATGCCCTGCAAGATCAAGATACTCAGACCTCCAATTAGAATCATCATACGGTTTTTCAGTCATCCTTTTTCTCTCCTAATGGCCATTCCATATCGCATTTGTTGCATTTTCCTATGTCCTCCATCGTACATTGCCAACCACCATGACATTCATCACAACCAGTTCCACCACATTCATTACAAACAGCATGATACTGGTCAGGCATACCCCTTTCTCTTTTTCCAATCAGCATACATCTTACCAAAGATCATACCCTCATGTGATTTCAATTCATCACCATCAAGAATCTCTATCTGACGTTTAGATAGTTTTCCATTCATCATTTCCTTATATTCTTGAGGAAATTTGGCAATCTCTTCAGTGATTTTTTCTATCCCTGCCATATCATATCAGGCATTGCCTGTGGTTGTTGTCTGCCAATAGTAAACATAAGAATAATATATCCCAAGAACCATAAAATATTAACAATCCATGCCTGTCGATAGAAGAACTTACGTACTCCCATAGCACGTTTAATCATCAATGAATCTGCGTGCCACTCTGGATTACCAACTCTCCTTAGTATCTGCTCAACGATAATAGCAATAATAGTTGCTATTATCAAAGGAAAGAACATGAAGTCCAAAAAGGACATGAAAACTATTAAAGTTTGCATTAGTCTAGTGCGTCTAAGTTACCGTGTTTAACTGGTTTGTGATCTTTAAACTTATCATGATTACCATCACCAGGCATCTTGCCATATGCACAATATTCAATAGCTTGAATAGATCCTTTCAATCTATCTAGATCTCTATCCAATTTCATATACTCTTGGTAAGCATCTTCTAACTCAACTTGCCGATCTTCTAATTGAGTGGTTCTTTTATAGAACCTTTCTAATAATTGTTCGTAGTTTTCAGTTTCTTTCATTTGTTTGTTCAGTAGTTTCAGAATTCACTCCCAAGTATACACCAACCACAGGAATAGCAAAAATAAAAACTCTTGCAAATCCTGTTACGGCTAAAATGATGAGTGCAGCTTTAGATTGTTTTAGCATTGGTTTTATGTAAATATTTTATCATAGATTCTAAAGTGTGGGGATTATTATCCACCAATTTTAACGCATCATTACAATGCTTGCATAAAAGACCCCTCACACTGCCCGAAGAATCCTTATTAATCATAAACCTCTTATTGAACTTTCCACCTGCTTCTGTGGTCTTACAGATGGCACAGGAGTAATTCTGTTCAGCAATTATCCTTTCATAATCTTCAAGACTTATGCCATAGTTCCTTTTAAGATATCTTGACCTCACCCCATACGAATTCTTTTTATTATAATCCGTAGTCCTTCTAACAGTACACTCTTTACATTCATAAGAATAAGAAGAAGGTAAGGTAGGATCTTTCCTGGATAGGTAATAATCATCTACCAAATTTTTCTCCTTTCCACATCTTCTACATGTTCTTGTTTCTAATAACAAATGACCTGTTGTAACCTGGTCGTCTATTTCCATACATTAAAAAAGACCCTAAAGTAATTTAGGGTCTTTGGGTATTTAATTTTTAACCGCATATGGTGGATTACCAACAACCCTCTCCCATCGTCTTTGGGTTTGGAAATCCACATCACAAGTAAGACTTTCCAAAACATCCTCAGAAACTTCTTTTACTTCTGATGAAGGAACATTTATAAAATAATTCCTTATATGTTTAGTTGTTGATACACTATAAGTTTTACGTGTTTTCATATAACCCAATTGGGGATGCTCTCCTGCAACTAATGTCTCATAAGAATAAAGAAGTTTCCTTCCATCATCATATACAATTTCAGTTGAGCGCCCTCTTTCTAGTTGATTAAACTTGGTCAACCTTGCCATAGTTCTTTTATAATAATTGATTTTCTAAGCATACCATAGAATAAAACTCATGTAAAGAGCATATTCCAAAGCATAAAAAAGGAGGGTATTAACCCTCCTAGCATATCATAAGTATTCAGTTTTTGGGAGTCATCCGATACGCACCGTAGATAGCGCCAACAATGGCGACGATACCTAGGATCTCCATTATCCTATAGCAGTTGCTTTAACTATCTCAGGTGCAACAATGGCAACCTCAGTAATTGAAGTAGATGCTAAGTCTAGAGGGAAATTGTGAGCATTCCTTTCATGCATAACTTCCATACCTAGGTTTGCACGGTTTAGTACGTCACCCCATGTAGGAACGACCTTACCATTAGCATCCAGAACTGACTGGTTAAAGTTGAAACCATTCAGGTTGAATGCCATCGTACAGATACCCATTGAAGTGAGCCAAACGCACACCACAGGGAATACTGCTAGGAAGAAGTGCAAACTTCGACTGTTGTTGAAGGATGCATACTGGAATATCAAGCGACCAAAGTACCCATGAGCAGCGACGATGTTATAAGTCTCTTCTTCTTGTCCGAACTTATATCCATAGTTCTGTGACTCATTCTCCGTGGTCTCTCGAATGAGAGAGGAAGTAACGAGTGAACCATGCATAGC
>VTLG01002055.1_pt1 | contig 11622 bp, 16 predicted proteins | sample 4694571 | NCBI WGS metagenome assembly VTLG01 (sample SAMN12604809, study PRJNA352737) | marine metagenome | biome: ENVO:00000447; feature: ENVO:00000209|ENVO:00000569|ENVO:01000036; material: ENVO:00002151; isolation source: viral sequences binned using virsorter ... | reverse complement strand
AGGAATACCACTAGAATCAGTAAACATCAAAACCTATGGTGAATGGCAGGATGAATACAAAGTACGTGAACTTGACCACGGACATGAAGCAGCCATCGGTAGAGGTATGATTACAGAATTCCCTGAATGGACATCACCTTTCTGGAATATGGCAAGAAATGATGATGGTACTAGTAGAAAAATTGATGTAATTCTTAATGGTATGGAAACTATTGGTTCTGCTGAACGTAGTACTGATAAAGGACAAATGCGTGAAACCTTCTATACCATCTCTGATGGTGGATACGCACAAATTCTTTATGATAAGTTTGGACAGGAAAGAGTTGAAAAAGAACTCGATGAATTCCTAGAATTCGATTTCTTCCCCAGAAGTGGTGGAGGGATAGGAGTTACTCGCATTATGCAAGCGATCCCTGATTAGGGATCCCCATTGTGAGGTGACGAAACTGGTAAACGTGGCAGGTTGTTTCCCTGCTGTCTCTGGCGGGACTTGAAGGTTCGACTCCTTCCCTCACAGTAAAAATTTATTTATCACATACCTGCTTGGAATTTATTCCATTCTATAGCATTCTTAATTTGGAATGTTCTATTAGAGACGTTTTTAATAATCTCTTCTAGGAATTTTAATTCAGTATCATAATACCTTATCTTCAAGTCCATGTTGGTAAGTTTCTCATCTGCTTCCAGGTGCCTCTGTATAGCATCCTTTTCCCTAACCTTATACGGAAATGGTTCCTCGGCATAAACCTCTGCAGGTGCCTTTCCTGTGTAAAAATTATATCGTTCTAATTTAATTTTATTATATGAGTCTCTTGCTTTTTCACGCAACAAAGTAATGGTATTATATACAGTATAATACTTTGAGTGTAATTGTGGTATTTTTAACGACTCATCATGTAGGTTATCAGGGTCAATGACAGAATCTTTCTGCCACATCTCCTGAATTTTTTCAAGATTCATAAGCGGGTTCTACCGTCTTTATCTACTATATTATACACCAAATATTTAAAAGTTGCTTCTGCTGTGAAATATTGGATATCCGAAACTCCTGTATCAAATTCTAAAGAAGTTAATGATGTTGGGAACATATCTTTATATTTTACAACTGCAGTTGTTCTGTAATTACTATTTTGTATTGTTAAAGCACCATCACTATACTGAAGATTTAAATCTCTACTATTATCTGGTGCGGTAGTTGCTGATTTAAAATCTCCTGCAGATTCAGGAAAACCAAGACCAGTCAACCAATTATGAATTGCCATATAATTTTTTAAATCTTCGTCAACTAAAAATCTTACATTTAAAGTTTCATATTCAAGTTTTTCACCAGGAACATCAATGTCTTTTAAATATGATGGTTGTGTACTAACTGCAAGTGATATTGATGGAATACTAGCACTAGTACAAAAGAATGAAACCTTCGGTATTTTTGTAACATTGAATAAAAATCCAGCAGGAGATAGAAAATTCCTGTTGGTTAATTGATTTCCTAGTGCATTACCTGTTGCCATTATTCCTTATCTTTTACTAGAATTCCACCACGATCCACATGTGACCCTTTAGGAATTGGTTTACACTTTCCCATATCATTACAATAGTATTCTCCTTCAGGACATCTTTTAGATGCTGCTTCCTCAATAAATTTATCAAAGTTTTTCATTAGTCATTCAAAATTTGTTCATACCATTGCTCACTCATACCCATAATAATATTACCTGCCATGTCAGTATTCTCAGCATATCCTTCACGAATTAGATAATCTGTAATCTTTTTCGTGCGTTCGTGTGCTTCTTTTAGATCTTTTGGTGTAAAGTCTTTCATTTTCTTATTATACTGGTATTTGTATTTAGCTCTCCTTTACCCAACTAGCAAAGTTCATTCCACCATTCTTTCCATCAGGATTTACTAGTGCTGCTTCAACACTTGCTTTAGATGTATATTTCTTTCTTTTTGAATAATCATCACTCCAACTGACTCCACCTTTATAGTATACATCATAGGAATCTAATGATGATTTCTTTTTAATATGATATGTTGCCATTAGTTCAATGCAGGTCTCCTGATGTATTTAGACCTCTTTTGCCATTTGTTCTTCCAACTTTGCCTTAGCAGCTTTTATTCCAGCGAGTCTTTCTTCTAGAGATTCTTCAAAGAAATTATACATTTTTAGTTTCTTTTCACGACGTTCCTCTAGAGTCATTTTAGAGAATTTGCAAAACATGATTCGTAACATAACTTTACAGATTTATTTAGACAAAAAAAAGGATCCCGAAGGATCCTTTGTGTCGTAAAAGATATAAACTTATATCTTACATTAGGTTGTTAACTGTTACACGTCTGTAGTAGCGGTTAGCGTTAACTGAAAGTGCACCAGCACCTACAGTTGTACCTTCAGCAAATGGGTTTGCAACTACGCCGTAACGAGTCTTAAATCCAATTTTTGGTTGGAAGGTGTCCTGACCCACTGCACGAACCATCTGTAGAGGAACGTAAGGGCAATAGAACAGTCCAGCATCATAAGGTGAAGAACCTTTATATCCAGCAACGTAGTACTGATTGTCAGATACGTTTGAAGAATATGGGTCGATGTATACACGGAACTTACCGCCTAGTACACCAGCGAAGGTGTTACCAGTATCATCAACATTAAGGTTAGCATTAAGAGCAGGGGTGTAATCAAGTACACCAGCCATTGTTAGTGCAGAAGCAACGTCAGCAGAGCACATAACAATGTTGCCCTTTCCACGACGAGTTCTTTGTGCGATGGCGTTTGCATCTCTTTCGATTTGGAAGATCAAACCTTTGAACTTCTCAACCGACCATCTACCATTGGAGTCAACGTCGAGGTCGAACTTACCAGCAGTAGCAGTGTTGTTTTGAGCACCAGTTTCAGCAACCTTGTAGATTGTTCTGATGATTTCTCTGTTGATCTCAGCAAGAATCTCAGTAGAAAGAATGTTCGCCAGTTCGGCTTCTGCATTCAATCCGTGGATTGCTTTAAGATCCTGAGCGAGCTCTAGTGAGTACTCAGCTTTCAACGCACGAGACTTAGCGGTAACTGTTACCTTCTCGATGCTGAATGCCATTTCGTTGAAATGGTTTCCAGAAGCATCGCCAAGTGCTTCAGCGTTGTCTGTACGCATACCTTGACCAGTGCTATATGCTAGTTGAGTAGCATTAGTACTTGGGTTGATTGCGTCAGGGTTAGATGACTGTGATCCACCAGTTGTACCTAAACCAACTGCTCCATTGCTGAATCCGTTTGGAAGACCAGCAGCATTTTGGTTTGTAGATGAATGTGCAGTATCTGCTTCGTTGAAGAGAGCTTCTGTACCATCCTGAGTCTGGTAGCGAGATCTCATAGCGAAGATTAGTCCAGTAGGACCGTTCATCGGTTGAACACCAGCAAGGTCATATGCGACCAAGTTAGGCATTGAACGACGAATAAGACTGATTAGAACAGGGTCGAAACCAGCAACGGTTTGTCCACCTGAGCTTGTATAACCACCATTACCAACTGAGTTGGTTGGGGCTGCTTCTGAAAGGAATTCTTTCTCTTCCCGAAGTGCTTGTTCTTGGTTCTCCAGAAGAACTGCGGTTACCATTCGACGATGTGGGTCTTTAATTTCATCAAGACCTTGATAGTCTAGTAATGGTGCCCATTTCTCCTGCAGAGCTTCCTGATTAATAGGGGCTTGCATTTTACTTTTTTTTAAAAAAATGAGTTTGTTACTTTATGATTAATAAATCACTTTTTAGCAATTCTGCCAAGACTGGCCATGTATGCTTCCATTGTTTTAGATACTTCTTCTGGATTTGCAGGTGCAACTCCTTCTGAAATTGTCTCGGTAGTTTGCTTTGGAGTTCCGTTAGCAGGGAAATAAGATTCCTTCAATGTTGCTAACTTCTCACGATAGTCATTTTCACTTGCAAACTCAATCTTTTCAGCAAGAGAGCGTAGCTTTTCTCTTTGTGAGAGTGCTAACCCTTCAGTGACTTCTGCAAAGATTACATCGGCAGATGATTCTGCGAGTCTCTTATTAAGAGAAACGTTTCTGTCAATCTGCTCATTGAGTTTTGATTCCATTTCATCAAGTTTTTCTACCATACTATTAAGTACATCATATTTCTCATCAGGGATGGTTACATAATGTTCTTCAAATAGTGACTTCATACCTTCTAGGAAGGATTCAGTCATTTCTGTTTTGAGTCCGTTCTCGATTACTAGGTGATTTTCTTCCACCCATTCTTGAGCAACATATTCGAGATAGGAGTCAAGTCTTTCGGTTAGAGCTTCTTTAATTGAATCAACTTCTTCTACGAGTTTTGCTTCGTAGGCAGTCTCAAGCTCTTCTTTAACAACTGCAACTTTGCTTCCAATTGCAGCTTCAAAGATTGTCCGTGCTTTGTTTTGGAACTCTTCGGAAAGTTCTTCACCAGCAATAAGAGCATTGAGGTCTTCTTCGACATCAATCTTCTCTTCGGCGACAACTGGTTCCTCAGTAGTTTCTTCTTCTGCAACAACTTCCTCTTCAGTAGTCTCTTCTTCAGCGACAACTTCTTCGGTAGATGTTTCTTCTTCAGCAACTACTTCATCTGTAGTTACTTCGTCCTCGGCAACGACTTCTTGGTCGTCTTTCAATTCTACTTCGTCTCCAGAGTTAAGAGCATCAGCTGTGCTAAGACCCTTCATAGGATCTGCTTTACCAGCACCCTTATTAACTACGTTTCTTACCTGAGCAAGAGTTTTACCTGGAGTTGATAACTTATTAGAGTCATCAGTAGGTTTTGAATTTTCTGGTGTAGGTCCACCAAGGTCTTCCCAAGTCGCAGGAGTACCACCTGTGGTGAGCTTCTGGATTGGATCGCCCTTAGCAGCTCCTTTAGTTACTGCGTTTTCCATTTCTTGTAAATCGTTACCAACGGACATTTGTTTAGATATATTTAAATTAATCTGTATTTATTTATAGAGTTTACAGATTTGAAAGAAAATTGTTGAATAAATTCAACTTATGCTCTTCCAGTCTTCTCTGATCAACTAAAGTGTTGATTGACCTTTTTGTTTTTTCAGCAAGTTCTTGACGAAGAATTCCTCCATCCCAAACCCACTCTTTTCCTTCCATAATGCCATTGACGAATGCGTCAGGAGCAGAAGGATCGGCAACGATATCAGCAGCAGTTGCTAACTGAAAATCTTCACCTACAACTTTACAACCAGTACGATCTTCTCTAAGTGAACCAATACCACGAGATGATACGCCAAGTTGAACACCTTCATCTAAAAGAGAAGATGCAATCTTACCCATAGGAGTATTAAGAATTTGTGCTCTACCTTTAAAGTTATTACCTTCTCTTACAAGAGATGTAATTTTATGAGATACACGATCCAAATTCACAGTAGGACCTTCTGGATGACCTAACTCACCAAGAGCACGTCCTTTTTTAGTAAAGTTTTCATTATATCTTCCAACTTCACGTTCAAGAGTTTGTACTGGATACATTCTACCATTACGGTTTTTAATATCTCCTTGCAAAAATACACCCTCAATATAAAGTTTCTTTTTAGATCCCTTACCTTCGGTTATAAATTTAACGCTTGAAATTTCTTCTGTGATTAGTTTCATTGTTCTTAGTTACTATATCCTATTGCAGAAGCTTTAACTCCAGCATTTGCAGCAAAGATACCTTGTAATGGTTCTTTTTCAAGTTCAACTGAATCGCCACCCGCTAAAGTAAACGAACCAACGACTGCTCCACCAACTGATGCTACTAGTGTGACTAGGTGTGCATTACCAGTTGTATTCACAACACGAACCAGTCGTGCATTACTAAAGATATTCGCAGCACCAGTATTGGCACCTAGTGCCGCCTCTGCACCTTTTATTAAAAGTCTAGCCATCTTCTTGTGATTCCTCTTCGGGTTCTACAGTAGTTTCGTCTTCAACTTCATTTTGCGGTTCATCAAAAATATTAGCACTTATTGAAGGTTTCAATGTGTCTATTTTTTCTGCTGATTTCGCATACAATGCATCTTTAATTGCGTCGCTAATGTCGTTAGATGACTGATCAGATGCAATCAAATCTAATATATTTGGCATAATAAGTTATCATATGTATATAATTTATTTATATCTCTGCCTTTTTGGTGTCTTTTTGAAGTTGAGCATCGACTGATGCGGCTGCAGACGCTAGATCTGGCTCTTGTGGAACTTCACCCATTCCCATAGGATCACCCTCCATTGGTATTGGTTGTCCAGTTTCTGGATCTATAGGTACAGATGGATCTGGAATAACACCGTCTTGTATTTCTTGTTCAATTTGCTCATCAATCTCTACAATTTCACCATCAGTTTGACGTAATACTCTTCTTCTTACATAATCCTGAGAATAATACTTACCGACATATGGTTCAATGGTAGCAAGAATATTCAATCTTCCTTCCATTAATTCAGATTCTTTAAGTTCAGCAAATTGATTATCATATAAGAAATCATATTGAATATGATCTTCCATGATTTCCCAATCTTCTGGAGTAACAATATTTTTTAGAATCAATTGAGTTCTAAGTAGATCATTGAACATTGAAGCAAAACGCTTTCTTAAACGTCCTACAAACTTAGCAAATTTAAGTTCATCCCTTAAGATTTCTGATGAACGTCCTAAATTAAATCCACCATCATTAGCGATTCTTGATTCTGGAACTCCTAATGAACGATAAAGTTTCTTCTGGAAATACTCAATATCAGCAAGTTCTCCAAGATTTTGTCCACCTGGAAGTGTTGTGATTTCAGTTCCTCTACCACCTTCTCTACGTGGTAACCAGAAATCTTCCATCATAGACATGAATTTCCTGTCATCCCTAACTTCACCAGTGGACGCATCATAAACTAACTTATTACGATAACGACTCATTACCTCTTTAAGGTATTGTTCTGCCTTAATTTTTGGTAGATTACCTACATCAATATAAAAAATTCTACGTTCTGGTGCTCTTGATAACCTGTATATAACAAGACTATCCTCAATCATTCTTAATTGATTAAGTGATTTAATTGCTTTATGGAGGTATGAAAGAACAGTACCTTTATTTCTATCAACTAATCCAGAACTACAATAAGTAATAGAATCTTTAGCAATCTTTACTGCATTCTTACTAGCACCAGTAATCATCCCTGATGGATAATTTGGTTTTGGTGTATATAAGAAATACTCTTCTATTTCTGGTTCTACGTACTTAGCATTACTTTCAGAACCCTTGTTCATATCAAGGACTTCTTGCTTCTTACTCTTTTTCTTCTCCTGACGAACATACTTCATCTTCATAGGATCAATATATCTTAGATCCTGTATACCCTCTTCAGGTTTTTTAGTATCAATAACTTTTAAGTAATATACTCTTCCATCAATATACCAATTCTTAAAGATTTCATGACACTTCCTATCGAAGTCCATGATTTCTTTTAAAGTTTTAAATTCTTCTCTAATTACTTTTTTTATTTTATCACTAGCATTCAAGTTGGAAAGTTCAATCTCTACAGGTGAGTCATATAAATCACTAACAATCGCTTCATTGACAACATCTTCAATAGCACCATCACACTCAGGGTGCAATGCCATCTCTCTATATCGTTTAATTAAATCGTGTTCGGTTCTGAATACGCCTTCAATATCTACATACTGACCATAAAAGCCACTGCTAATGTAGTTATCAACCCCGTCCTGATTGGTTTGAGGAACGGGGGATACTACAGAAGGTGGCGTTTTTTGGCTATCGTCAATCGAGAACCCAAAGAGTTTTGCCATAGTATAAACTTTTTCCTACTATTATAGCACTATTTAGTCTATTTTAGTTAATGTCTTCTCCACCAGCGTTTGCACCAGTACCTTTAACTGCTTCCCACCACTGAACTTGTAGTTCAACTGTGAACTCTTGGATACCTGCAGAATCATAAGATAATTCTATAGGGGCGACTTGAGTTGGGAAAATATCAAAGAAATGATACTGTCTTAGTGTTTCACCACTACGATCCAACTGATAAACAAAAGCATCTGCTTGATAGTCTTCTGCGTTAGTTGAACCTGTGTTATCTGATACTTTGTTAATGAAGTTCATCCACTTCTCAAATGCAGAGCGAATTGAGAAATCAGTATCATTAAGAACAGTAATAGACCATGTATCAAACGTTCTATCTCCAGCGATTTTTAGAACCCTTCCTCTGAAAGGAACTTCGATTGGAGCAATGTTAGATGCTGGTAAAGCAGCAGTCTTAACTAAGAATCTTGCTTTTTGCAAAATGTCATTAAGACCATCGACTTGTACTGCCTTTGGAAATGCTAGCTCAACCTCAAATAGGTTCGAACGAGCACCGCCACCTGTAAGCTTACTCTTAAAATCAGTAATCTTCCTTAGTGGAGGCGGATTTAATTGATTGCGTGTTGCCATAGTTTTGTAACTCTAAGGTGGATTAAACTTTACCGATGACTTCTTCAAATGCAACACCAGTTCTGGTGGCGATGAAGGTTAGTCCGATGAAGTTAATAGAACGGGCAGGTTTGATGTATATATCGGCAATAAACTCATTATTGTCGATTACTGCTGCGGTGTTGTTTGTTTCGTCACAAATAACAACATAATCATAGATTCCTCGCTTGGACTGAACGTCACGTAGGAATGGTTCAATGATGTTCACAAAGTTAGTCCTTGTGATTTCATCGTTGAATTCGAACAACTGATCTTTAGCAGCAGCTGATATAGCATCCTCAAGGTAGATAAACAATCTACGAACATTAATTCTGTCAAAGGCAGATGCTTTACCATATCCAGTCTTATCACCGAATAGGATAATTCCTGCTCCTGGTGATAGAATAACTGGATTAATTCTATTAGAATATAATTGATCTCTTTGTGCTTTACCTGGGTTGTAAGCAAGTTTCACAATATTGAGAATAGCACCTCTGTTTGTACCTGCTGGTGAGAACCAAGGGAAGTCGGTTTGATCAACTCTGGCACAAGTACCAGCAAGGTCACCATTAAGTGGCACATAACGGAATGTATTATTAAATCTATCGTACATGTACTTATACCCACTATCAAATATACCATATGTGGTAGATGTGATAGGTGCATAGAAGCTAACGACGTTAGATGTAATAGTGTCATCATCCTGAACAGTTGCTGATCCAGCAGCAGTATCAGTAATGAATGCCTGTCTGTAAGGTGAAACAAATGCGATAGCATCTTTTCTTGCTTCAGCAACAGCGATTGCTTTATTTGCAATTGCCTGTGTCTTTTCCTTACTGTAGAAACCAGAACCTTGAAGAATGAAATCTACTTCATATTGCTCTGTATTAGAGAAAATGTTAAGACCACCAATAATGTCATCTACACCAGAATTCAAAGAACCTGCTGTATTGATGTCTGTTCCACCACCATAATCTAGTCCACCATTTAATTCGTATGTTGCTGCACCAGTAACTCCGAAGTTTACATTCTTGGAATCCTGATCCCAACCACTATCTGCATCAAGACTATTTGTTGCGGATGTAGCGTATGCTGATGTTGTAAGTCCTACAGACTTAACGTTCGAATCAACTTGAGTAAGATTAGGTGCTCCACCACCGTAGATGTATCTTGAATTGGTCTTAAGATACTTTCTCCAGTAAGAAGGACTTCCTGCAGAATATTCACCGTCCTTTGCTTTAGAAAGGTTAAGATGCTTCTCAAGAATCGTACCAGCATTACCAGTAACAGTTCCTTTGTCGTCAATTACAACAACGTGTACTTCATCAAATCTACCTCCTCTGGAAGCGGCATATGCTGAAGTTGATGGACGATCTGCTAGTTGATCCCATTCTAGTGGATCTAAACCAGTACTTAATCCAACGGTTTGCTGTTCAAACCAATCTCTTTGTGAACTATATGATGTTGCAAAACCACTTGCGTGTCCAATAGCAACTCCAGTAGGAGTAGCAGTAATACTACCAGTATTATTAAATGCGTATGTACCTGTAGGTTGATAATCAATATCAGATTCTACACCAGCAGCAGTTACATGTGAAAGAATTTTAACTCCAACAGTCGTAGAGTTAACTTCAGTAACAATACCTTTCAGATATCCATCTGCTTGTGATGTTGTACCAGCACCGATCAATGCTTTACCTATCATTGACTGGGTTACAGCATAACCAACAGTATTAACACCAACAACTGCAAGAAGTTCTTGATCTGCTTTAGCGTCACAAACACCTATTCTGATACCATTTGCCCAAGTACCTGGGTTTTGTGCAGCAATAACTGTACTTGAAATAGTGTTATCGTCATAACCCAACTGGTTATAATGATCATCATTCTTAATCTTTAATGCTGGTGTTGCATTGTCAGATGCATTTTTAAGTCCTGCGTCATCTGCTCGTACAACTTGCATTGTACCACCGTATGCTAAGTAGGAAGATGCTACCAACCAACTCTCATACTGCTTATCTGTATTATATGGCTTTCCATAAGTTTGATAAAGATCATCTTCGCTCTCAATCAATTGAGGAAGACCCACTGGACCCTTCGCAAAAGGAGCTGCTAACGCACCAATAGAACCAGATACTGGATCAACTCTACCAATTGTTAAGTCAACCTCTCTTACGATAATTCCAGGAGATGCTAAATTTAGAGGCATCTTTTTTCTCTCCGAATCTCAGTTTTAATCTAGAAATATTTATTCAAAGCGGTATTTTCATCGGGGAAACGATGCGTGAACATTACCAATCTGGGTATATCCAATCACTAAATACTCTACTTTTTCTATTTTTAACTATCCTTTGTATTGTACAAACTTTACATTCATATGAATATGATGATGGTATTTCACCTCTACTTTTACGTGTCAAATAATAGTCAGTTAATAAATTTTTTATCTTACCACAAACTCTACACTTACGTTCGGAGAGTAATAGATGTTCTAACTTTAACTGTTCGTCAAAGTCCATCATACTGATACAACTGCTACTACTTCTGGAAAAACTTCTTGTATTTTACGTTCAATTCCCATAGTTAAAGTTTGAGCACTCATCGCACATCCAGCACAAGCACCTAACATTCTTACCATAACAATAGGACCATCCTTAAGATAATCAATAGCAACAAATTCCAAATACCCTCCATCTGCTTCAATGTAAGGACGTAATTCATCTAATACATTGTTTACGTTAACATCAGTTAATTCCATTACATATAATCCCACATGTAAGAACGGTCACCATATTCATCAACATTCCATCTAGTACCATCATCATCAACAAAACTTTCTGTTTCTAAACCTGTCTGAATGAACCCGAATGGTGCCATATCCTGTTCAATCTGATTCTTTTGCTCTTCATATATCCTTTTACGAATGTCATTATCAGACATTTCCTTAAAGTAATCTTGTTGAACTAACCATGCAAATATAACAAGACACATTGCTAAGTCATCATTACATCCTTCTTCTGCCTCAAATGATTGGTGTTTCTGAGCAAATGTAGTTAATTCCGATATAATCTCATAGTCATTACTGATTAACTTATCATCCTCCATCATAGTTTTGAGGTTAGAACAACCCAACTTCTTAACTGCTGATGTCATTCTTACAC
>VTLG01001470.1_pt1 | contig 11622 bp, 3 predicted proteins | sample 4694571 | NCBI WGS metagenome assembly VTLG01 (sample SAMN12604809, study PRJNA352737) | marine metagenome | biome: ENVO:00000447; feature: ENVO:00000209|ENVO:00000569|ENVO:01000036; material: ENVO:00002151; isolation source: viral sequences binned using virsorter ... | reverse complement strand
TTGGTTATCAACCTTTAGTCGCTGCTGGTGGAACTGCAATTGTATCTGCTGCTGGAACTGTTGAATCTGTATCGATTGGAAACAGTGGTTCTGGTTATCGAGTTGGATTACAAACAAACATACTTGTTAGAGCTCGTGGAAGTTCTGGTATTGTAACTATAGGTAAGGCCAATGTATCTGCTGGTATAGTTACATCTGTCACAATCACAAATGGTGGTGGTTCTGGATTTAGTTCTGCAACTCCTCCAGTTCTTGAGTTTGAAAAACCACTTAATTATGAAAACTTAAGATTAGTTGGTAGTTCTACTGGTATCGGTGCATCTATATCAGTTCGTGTTGGTACTGCATCAAGTATAATTAGTTTCCAAATCACAAACTTTGGATATAATTATAAAATTAATGATGTTCTTAAGATAGAGGAGGGTGGTCAAGCTGGTATTCTAACAGATGCGAATAAAGTAGTTAAAGACTTTGAATTAACTGTTCTTGATACATTTAATGATAGTTTTGCTGGATTCACATTTGGTGAATTAGAAAAATTAAATACATTTGAAGATTTATTTGATGGTGATAGAAAATCATTCCCAATAACTAAAACTATTGGTGCAGTTGAAACACCGATTACTATAAGAGCTGCAAAAGGTTCACCAATTAAAGTTGCAGATAACACTTTAATATTCTTGAATGATATTCTTCAAGTTCCTAATGAAAGTTATGTGTATAGTGGTGGTTCACAAATTACATTCTCTGAAGCTCCTAAAGCTGATGATAAGTTAAGAATTTACTACTACCGTGCTTCTGATGATGATGTTCTTGAGGTTGATATTTTAGAAACAGTTAAAACTGGTGATCAATTAACAATCAATAAATATCCTGATATTGGTTTAGATGACTCATTCCAACAAGAACCAAGAACAGTTACAGGTATCACAACTTCTGATACAGTAACCACAAATACTTATGTTAAGGCTGGAATCACAACTGTTAGAACACTTGAAAGACCAGTTACTTGGAAGAAACAAACACAAGATGTATTCGTAAATAATATTGGAATTGGTAAAGATAGAGTTGAATTAGAGGCTAATATTAGACCTACTGCATATATTATTAAGAGTGTATCTGCTGGTTCAAGTGAAGTCTTTACTGACACAGCAGTTCCATTATTTAATCAAGTTGATGATATTGTAGAAGTCAAACAAAAAGTTTTAATTCTTGATAGAACATCTAAAACTGGAGTCGCTGCAACAGCAGTTGTTTCTGCTGGTGGTTCAATAACCAGTGTTGTAATATCTGATGGTGGATCTGGATACACTGTTGCACCAAAAGTTTCAATCGGTGTTACTGCTGGAATAGGTACAATTACTGCTGGAGTTGGTACAACATCTGGAAACGCTACTGCTGACGCAACCGTGTCCGCTGCTGGAACAATATCTGCAATCACAGTTACATATGCTGGATTTGGATACACTCATACAAGTCCACCCTTAGTTATGATAGAACCAGAGGCAGTAACTCAAGATGAATTGAGAAGTATTAAATATCAGGGTGATTTTGGTGAAGTGGTTGGAATCGGAACATCAACTGTAGCTGGAATCGGAACAGCATTACAGTTTGACTTGTTTATTCCAAAAGGTTCTGTTCTTCGTGATGCATCAGTAGTAGGAACTGCTGTGACCGTGAGTGGTATTGCATCTGGATATTACTTTACTGTGTTTGATAGTAATGTGGGAAGTGGTTTAACATCATATGATAATCCAATTGGAATCACAACAGTTGGAATTGGAACTTCCTTCCTAGATAATATATACAAGGTGCATAGTGCTAAAACTATACAAGGGCCTGCTCTTGGTATTGGTGCAACTGCTTTGAGAAGAGTGACTGTAAGTGTCAGTTCGACTGAGGGTATTGGCATCGGAAGTGGATCATTTGGTAAGTTCTCATGGGGTCGTTTACACGACTTCGTTAAGAAGGATACTAAGTCATTTACAGCGATTACCAATGATGGTATCACAGGAATTAAGACTGGCCCTGTAATCATTAGAACTAGTGATTTAAAAGAGTCCTATTCTTAATATAAATAAAAACAAAAAGTCATTGATAAAATGTCAGCAATTATAACTGATCAACTGCGAATATTAAACTCTGAGAATTTTGTAGCGGGGATAGCTTCAACTACGAATAGTTATTATGCGTGGATTGGTCTCCCTAACCCAGCAGATTTTCAATCAGATTGGAGTGAAAATCCACCTTCACCAAAAGATTCTTTTAGTGAGGAGAATGATTATTGGGATACAATGATCGCACTTAAGAAATTGAATTCAGATGATATTGCAAGAGTCGTTAGAAAAATAACTTGGTCATCAGGTACGACATATGAAATGTATCGAGATGATTACTCTCGTTCAAATTTGTCACCACAAACTAGTTCAACTAATTTGTACGATACAAATTATTATGTGATGAATCAAAACTTCCGTGTTTATGTTTGTTTACAGAATGGAACAAACCCAGAAAACACATCTGGAAGACCATCTCTTGATGAACCATTATTCACGGATTTGGAGCCAAGATCTGCTGGTGCATCTGGAGACGGATACATCTGGAAGTATCTTTTTACGATTGATCCAAATAGTATCATTAAATTTGATTCAACAAGTTTTATACCTTTACCACAGAGTTGGTCAACTAATAATGACGTGGCTGCAGTTAGAAATAATGCTGCAACCAGTGGACAGTTGAAGATTGTCACAATCACGAATCGTGGTGTTGGTTACGGAACTGCTGCAACTTACAACAATGTTCCTATTAAAGGTGATGGAAGTGGTGGTAGATGTTCTGTTGTTGTAAACGCTGCTGGTAAAATTGACTCAGTTGAAATAACTAATGGTGGTTCTAATTATACGTTTGGAACTGTTGGACTAAGTGATGTTGGATTAGCAAATCCATCAGGTTCTACAGACGCTGCATTTAATGTTATTATTCCACCTCAAGATGGACATGGTGCTGATGTATATCGAGAACTTGGTGCGAATCGTGTGTTAATTTACTCTCGTTTAGAAAACGATACATCAAACCCTGATTTTATCACAGGAAACCAGTTTTCTCGTGTTGGTTTATGTCGAGATCCTCTTGCTTTTGGATCGGACGATAAACTTACATTGTCAAAAGCGAGTGCTGTTTATGCTTTAAAACTGACTGGTGCTGGATCAACAACCACAACTTTCACAGCTGACTCTGAGGTTACTCAGGAAATCGGTATCGGATCAACAGCTGTTGGTCGTGTGATTAACTATAACGCAACTACAGGTGTTCTTAAATATTGGCAAGATCGAAGACTTGCGATATCAACAGATGGAACAGCACCTTCATATGGATACGAATTATTCAGATTTAATGCTGACCCTGCAGCTGGAGCTGGAACAACTATATTTGGCGGAACAAGTAATCTAAATATAGATACCAACTTCGGAACTTCTTCATCGCCTGGTCTTTCTACCTCAATAAATAGTAGGACTTACAACTTAGGGATGAGTTTCGTAAAAGGTGTTGCTAACCCAGAGGTGAAAAAATATAGCGGTGATATCATTTACGTTGATAACAGAGCTGCTGTTACTCGCAGTTCACAGCAAAAAGAAGACATCAAGATCGTACTGGAATTTTAAAGAATCATGCCACAGGAAACCAATTTAAACGTATCGCCATATTTTGACGATTTTGATAAGAATAAGAATTTTTATAAAGTTCTTTTCAAGCCAGGATCTCCAATTCAAGCGAGAGAACTAAGTACGTTACAATCGATTCTACAGAATCAGATTGAACAATTTGGTACTCACTTTTTTAAAGAAGGTTCAAAGGTAATTCCAGGCAACTTAACTTATGATACTAACTTTACATGTATTCAAGTTGAGGAAACATTTTTAGGTATTCCAGTATCATTATATACAGATCAATTATTAGGATTAAAAATTAGTGGTGCAACATCAGGTGTAACTGCAACAATACAAAAAATATTATCAAAAGAGGATTCTGAAAGAGATAATTTAACTTTTTATATTAGATATGAAAACTCAGGTAATGATTTTGCTACTGAAGAATTTAGTGATGGAGAAAGTTTAATTGCAAATAAGGATATCGTTTACGGTGCAACCGTAATTGCTGCAGGCGAGCCATTTGCAAATACCTTATCATTTGGTGCTAATGCGATTGGATCTGCAATGTCAATTGGAGAAGGTGTATATTTTATTCGTGGAACTTTTGTTCAAGTGCAAAGTGAGACCTTAATATTAGAACAATATGGTGATGACCCATCATATCGTATTGGATTTGATGTTCAAGAGAATTTTGTCAGTGCTGATGAAGATCCATCATTGAATGATAATGCATCAGGATTTACAAACTTTGCTGCTCCTGGCGCTGACCGTTTTCAAATTAGTATTAGTTTAACAAAAAAAGCTCTTGATGATACAAACGATCAAAATTTTATTGAAATTTCTCGTGTTGAAAATGGTGATTTACAAGAATTTAAATATGATACGCAATATAATTTAATTAATGATACTTTAGCTAAAAGAACTTATGATGAATCTGGGGATTATTATGTCAAACCTTTTGAAGTATTTGTAAAAGAGTCTTTGAATGATTCAATCGGAAATAAAGGAATATACACATCAGAACAAGAAACAAATGGAGGTGAAATACCATCAGATGATTTATTAGCAGTTCAAATATCGCCTGGAAAAGCATATATTAAGGGATACAAAATTGAAAAAATATCCACTACTTTCATAGACGTAGAAAAACCAAGAGATACAGTAACAATTGAACAAGAAGCTGTAACTTACGAAACTGGTAATCCTATATTCGTAAATAACATCTCTGGTTCTCCAAGTTTAGGTATTGGAACAACTGCAACAGTTTCTTTACTTGATAAAAGAAAAGGTGGTGGTGGTTCTGAGATTGGACTTGCAAGACTTTATGATTTTAAAGCACAATCTACAAGTTTTGTAAATGAAACAACAGAATTTGAAACTCGTTTATTTGATGTAAAAACATTTACTAATGTCAAGGTTGCAACTGCAATTACCTCAATATCCGCTGGAGATCATATACAGGGTGGTAGAAGTGGTGCGACAGGATTTGTTAGAGCTGCTGGTACAAATGTAAGCGATCTTAGTTTGATAGATGTAAATGGTGAATTTGTAAAAGATGAATCTATATTAATAAATGGAGTTCAAAACGGAAGAGTTATCTCTAAAATTGATAATTTTACATTTAATGATGTTAAATCTCTTCAAAGTGCAGTTGGCGTTTCTACATTTTCAGCTGATATAATTCTTGATAATATTGTTAGACTAGGCAGTCTTTCTGCTGGTAATTTTAGATTAAGTAATACATCTGGAAATGCTGGTATTATTACAGCATCTGGACAAAACTTTTCTGGTATTATCACATCAAATAATGTTGTAAGTTATACAGTTCCTGGCGAAACAGTCCCTAGATTTAATCGTATTACAGGAGTGTCCACTGACGGAACTGCGATAAATGTCGTAGGTGTTACATCAGTATCTGGTGTTTGTAATGGTGGTGTTTCCGATGGTTTAATTCCAGGCTCTCTTGATGTAAATGATCTTGTTATTAGATCACCTTTATTTGAGGTAGGTGATAATAGTTTTACTACTCCTGTTAGTCGTACAAATCTTGCAAGTCTTGATGTAACTAATACAACACTTCAACTAAGAAAACAATACTCAGATATCACAGTTGCAAATAGTCAGTTTACATCTCCTGATGCTGGCACAAATTTATTCTTCCAACCATTTGATGAAGAAAGATATTTCATATCTTATAATGATGGATCAGTTGAACCACTTAAGGAAAGTCAAGTTGAGATTGCTGCTGATAAGAAAACAGTCACATTCGTAGGATTAAGTAGTGTTGCAGGGAAAGCTAATTTATTTGCAACTGTTTTAAAATCAAAAGTTGTAACTAAACAGAAAAAATTAAATGAATCAAATACAATAGTAATTAATCGTTCAAGTTCCTCTGCTTCTGGAATTGGAACTAACACTTTAAATGATGGTTTAACTCAAAGTGATGTATTTGGAACTAGAGTTCAAGATAAAAAAATATCTTTAAATGTTCCTGATGTTGTTGAATTACTTGCAGTCATAGAGTCTAATGATAATGGAGATCCTGATTTACCAACTGTTGTACTATCAACTTATGATGGCCCTAGCGGGAATAATTCAGATTTAATTGTTGGTGAAAAAATTACTGGATTAGAAAGTAACGCTGTTGGATTAGTTGTTGAAAAACCAAATGTAACTACACTAGGAATTGTTTTATTAAATCAAAATAGTTTCACTATTAATGAGAAAATTAAAACAGAAAAATCAGGGATTACTGCTCTTGTAACTGCAACTACCGCTGGTGATCGAAATATAACAAATCAATATTCTTTAAATACAAACTTAAAACCTACTTTCTATGATTTTTCATTCATTCAAAGAAAGAAAAATTTTGAAGCACCAACAAACAGATTAAAGATTATATTTAAAAATTTCTTTGTGACATCAGATGATGTTGGTGATTTCTTCACTGCATCAAGTTATCCATCTGGTTCTGAAAAATTAATACCTTTTGAACAAGAATCTGAATCTTTCTTAAGTGATTTAATTGATATCAGACCTAGAGTTGCTGCATATAATACTTCATCGTCAATTTCACCATTTGCATTTCAATCAAGAATTTTTGCATCACAAGAAAATAACGTTCCAGATCCTTTAGTTCCTGATGAAAATTTAATTGTTAGTTTTGATTACTATCAACCTAGAAGGGATAGATTATTCATCAATAAAATGGGTGAATTTGAGTATGTAGAGGGTGTTCCAGCCGATGATCCAAAGGAACCACAATCACCTGGCGATTCGATAGAGGTTGCGTCTATCTCTTTGCCTGCGTTTGTAAGAAATGTTAATGACATTAAAATTAATAGAACGAAACATAAACGTTTCACAATGGCTGATATTGGAAGACTTGAAAAGAGACTTGAACAGGTTGAATACTATACTTCACTCTCTCTTCTTGAACAAGACACTGCGAATATGCAAATCACAGACGCAGATGGTTTAAATCGTTTCAAATCAGGATTTTTTGTAGATAATTTCAAAAAACATGACTCTCATCAAATAGGACATCCAGATTTTTCTGCGAGTATTGATGCCAAAAATGGGCATCTAAGGCCAGGCCATTATACAACTTGTTTAGATTTAGTGGTTGGTTCTAGATCATTTATTGGAATTGGAACAACTGCAAATCCTACTTTAGATATTAATTACTTGACTGATATTGATGGTGATAATATTAAGAAAACTGGTAGACTTCTAACATTAGATTATACAGAAGAAGAATTTATTAAACAATCATTTGCTTCAAGACTTGAAAATCTTAATCCATATTTAATTGTTTACTATTCTGGAACTATTAAATTAAGTCCAGATTCTGATACTTGGACAGATACAAAGTTTGTAGATGCTAATGTTATCATGAAAACAGAAGAATATGATTTAGCTATTAAAGAATTAGGAATCGACACTCAAACTGGTCTTGGTGAAGCACAATGGGGTTCATGGCAGACAGATTGGGTTGGTGAACAAGTCGTAGATTCATACACAAAAACTTCTACTGGTAACATAGCCAAGATGAGCATGGCTAAATTCAATAAAAGATTTCGTAATCGTAAGAACGTTAAGGTCACAGTTGCTGGATCTCGACACAATCATACTATTAGAAACGTTAAAGTTCATACAAAAACTACATTTAATGATGTACTTCAAACGAGTCGTCAGTCAAGAGATGGTATTCAGATGAAGGTTACTCCAATAGAGAGTTCTGAGGTTATAGGAGAAAAACTTGTAAGTCGTGATACTATTCCTTACATGAGAAAGAGAAATATTGAGATTGTAACTAATTCAATGAAACCAAAGACTCAATTCTATGTTTACTTTGACGATGTTGATGTTACAAAATTTATTACACCAAAATTAATTGAGATTAACACGACAAGTGGTGTGTTTCAAACTGGTGAGACAGTTCATGCTATAAGTGGTGGAAAATTTTCAGTAAGACTAGCTGCACCAAATCATAAAGAAGGCCCATATAATGCACCAACAAAAGTTTTAACATCAAATCCATACAACACTGCTGCAGGCATATCAACAGTATATTCCACGTCTTCAACACTTTTAAATGTGGATACATTTAGTCTTGCTTCTCAAGTTCAAGGTGAATTTCATGACCATGTTGTAAAGGGAATGAAACTTGTTGGAGAAACAAGTGGAGCAGAAGCCACAGTAACAGATGTTAGATTAATAACAGATGCTATTGGTCAATTAACATGTTGTTTTGATGTGCCAGATCCTAATAAAGATGCGAATCCAAGATTTGAAACTGGTACAAAAACAGTTCGTTTAACCACGAGTCCCACAAACTCAAAAATTGTTGGAACAGTCACAGGATCTGCTGAGGCAAACTTCACTGCTTCGGGTTTATTAGATACTAAACAACAAACTATTCAAACAACTAGAGTTCCGCAGATTGAGAGATTGGATATAGAAGACCAGAGAGTTGTTAATGAAAGATTAACAAGAGCAGTTGAGTCTGAATCAACAGTTACAGGAAGAGGAGATCATATGAGGCGCAGAGGCAGAGAAAGAAGAGAACGCAGAAGGAGACAACAACAAAAGGCTCGTCGAGAAGGAAGGAGAAGTAGTCCAAATAGAAGAAGAAGACAAAGAAGCAGAAGAAGAGGTGGAAGAAGTAGGGATCCAATAGCACAAACATTCCAAGTATCTGATAATCATCCGAATGGTGTATTTGTCACATCAATTGATGTTTTCTTTCAATCAAAAGATGATGCTCTTCCAGTGACATTGCAAGTTAGACCTGTTGAAACTGGAGTACCATCATCTGTAATATTACCATTTGGTGAGGTAGTTCTAGATCCAAGTGAAGTTGAAGTTTCACAGGATGCATCAGTGCCAACCAAGTTCACATTTGAGTCTCCTTTACATTTGCCAGGTGATAATGAACGTTTTGCAATTGTTTTAATTTCAGATTCATTAAATTATAATGTTTGGATATCAAGAATGGGAGAGGTAGATATATCTACTCTTAACTTACCTGATGAACAACAAGTTGTGATTAGTCAGCAACCTGCTTTAGGTTCTCTGTTTAAATCACAGAACGGTTCTACATGGGATCCAAGTGCGTTTGAAGATTTGAAATTTACGATTAATAGAGCGTCATTTAACATAGAAACAACAGGCGTAGGTAGATTCTTTAGTCCAGAGTTAAAAGAAGGTAATGATCAAATTATAATCTTACCAGATAATCCAATTACTGCTCTTTCTAAAAAGGCCGTAGTTGGATTAGGAGTTACTATTCCTGACACAGCTGGATTAGTCCCTGGCGTTACAATTAGTCAGTTTGGTAATTTAAATGCTTCTGCAACTTTAATTAACGTTGCTGGCGTTGCAACTATGGGTGGGCCAAATGATTTAAATATTGTCAATCCTGGCGCTGGTTACACACCTTCAAATGCTTCCCTTACATATACCGACATTCCAATGATTACTCAAACAGGTGAGGGAAGTGGAGCAGTTGGAAACGTTACAGTTAATAACGGAGAAATAAGTGCAGTCACTCTTACTGATGGTGGTAAAAACTTTGCAGTTGGTGACACTTTAGGAATCGGAACTCTAGGTCTTGGAAATGGAAGTGGAGCCGTTGTTTCTGTTGGTTTAATTACTGAGAGAAATAGTTTAGTGATTGATAACATTCAAGGTTCATTTAACACTGGTATCGGAACGATTGGATTTAACAATGGTTCACAAGTTCTTGGATTAGACGGAACTACTGGTTTAGGTGTTACCGCAGATGGTAATATTGGAAGTGGTGTAACAATTAGTTCATTTGATGTTGATGTAAACAATGATGGATTACACTTTAAAGTTGATCATAGAGCTCATGGAATGCATGCATTTAATAACCTAGTTAAAATATCTGGTGTTGATTCTGATGTTCCATCAACTACATTAACTGCTGATTATGACAATAACTCTCTATCAGATATACCTGTGGTTGCAGCATCTAATTTTGCAACATTTGAGGGTGTTGGTGTTGGAACAACAAATTATGGATATGCGATTCTAGGAGAAGAAATTATTTCTTATACTGGTGTTTCAGATAGTTCGATTACTGGTATCACTACCAGAGGTATTGATGCTTCAACTAAATCAAGTCATTCATCTGGAGATGTGATTAAAAAGTATGAATTTTCTGGAGTTTCTCTCCGAAGAATCAACAAGACTCATGATATGAACAGTCCAGCTGCAACTGTAACAAAACCAAAAGATTTAGATTTCTATCATATCAAGGTTGATATGAATAGTGATGGAACAGACAGAAGTGGTGGAACTTTACCAGATCGTTTCTTCTCATCAACAAAACGTGCTGGTGGTTCAAATGCGACTGCAACACAGAACGTGCAGTTTGAAACTCTTACACCTAATATTCAAACCTTACTACCAAATGGAACTTCTCTTGATGCTAGAGTGAGGACAACATCAGCAACAAGTATTGATGGTTCTGAATCATCATTTGTTGATCAAGGATTTGTGAATGTTGATCTTAATGATATGAATCATTTTGAAACACCTCGAATGATTGCGTCTAAGGTAAATGAAGATAGACAATTATCAGGTTTGCCTGGCAATAAGTCAATGACATTTGAGTTTTTATTGATTAGTAATGATGATAACGTTTCACCAGCTATTGATTTAGATCGAGTTAGCACGGTATTAACTACAAACAGAATTAACAGTCCTGTTTCTAATTTTGCATCAGATTCAAGAGTCAATCAAACAGGTGAGGATCCTTGTGCATCAACTTACGTTTCTAAATTAATTCCTTTAGAAAATCCAGCAACAAGTCTTAAAGTTCAATTTGCTGGATATCGAAGAGATAGTTCTGACATTCGAGTAATGTACAAAATTCTTTCTGAAGGAGCATCTGAAAATAGTATGGAAAAAGATTTTGATTTATTCCCAGGCTTTGATAACATCGATCAAAATGGTAATATTATTAACAAAACTAATAATAATGGAAGACCTGATGATAAAGTTCCTTCCTCTATCGGTGAGTCGTTTAAAGATTATGAATTCTCAGTTGAAGAGTTACCACCATTTACAAGATTCCAAATCAAAATTGATATGGTTGGAACTAATCAGGCACAACCACCATATATTAAAGATCTTAGAGCTATCGCACTTGCATAATGACAGAACACATTCCAGTTGAGGGTAAAATCGGACTCTATCGAGATACCGATTCTACAGCGATTATTAATCGTGATAAAAAAGCATATCTAGATTATATGAAACGCAAAAAAATTGCAGAGGGAAAAAATAGTGAATTAGATAAAATGAAAGAGGATCTTAATAATGTAAAGGGTGAATTGGGAGAAATCAAAGGTCTTTTATCTACTCTTGTTCAAAAACTAAATAATTAGAAAAATGGCACAACAACAGATAATCACTTTTGATCCAGATGTCGCTGTTCCAT
>VTLG01010188.1_pt1 | contig 11624 bp, 12 predicted proteins | sample 4694571 | NCBI WGS metagenome assembly VTLG01 (sample SAMN12604809, study PRJNA352737) | marine metagenome | biome: ENVO:00000447; feature: ENVO:00000209|ENVO:00000569|ENVO:01000036; material: ENVO:00002151; isolation source: viral sequences binned using virsorter ... | reverse complement strand
CTAAGACCTGCATTATGATAAAGTTCTACTGCTCCTCCTGCTATAAAAACACCCATAGCATTACCATTATCAGTTCTTCTTATACTAACTCTATTTTGTCCATCAATTAAAAGATTACCTGTGCCAACTTCTTGAATTCTACTATCGTTGCCATCGTGATATATTCGTAAATCGTTACTTGTACCAAAGTTGGCTTCAAGATTGTCGCCAAGTTTTATATTTTTAAAAAATTGATTTAGTTCACTTGCACCTTGAATTTGATAGTAGGTTGTAACACCACCAGAGCCATCATCAGATTGAAACCTAATTACTCCATCATCACCACTTTGTTGAATATTAAGAGTTCCTGAATTATCAATAATTCTGCTTACAGTATTTGCTGAATCATGGTCTATTTGTAAATCATTACCTGCTCCAAAAACTGCTTTGTCATCATCACCAAAATTTATGTCTGCAGAAGTTGTTAAACCATCTGTAGTTATTATGCCTGTAACGTCTATCCCTGTTGAGGTAGTGGCTAGTTTTTCTGCATTGTCAAAATAAAGTCTAGTTGCATCATTATTAGTTGCGACAAGATAATTTTCTCCTGATGCATTTTGTAATTTTAAATTTTCTCCTCTTATTAACAAATCGCCTGTGCCTACATCTTGTATTAAACTTGCAGCTCCATTATGTGAAATTCTTAAATCAGCACCATTACCAAATCTAGCAAAAGCATTATCAGGAAAATCTAAACTATGAGAAATTTCAAATTTATCTGTAGTCGCATTCCATAAAATCGTTGCATCTGTTGAAGCATCTACTGCATCTTGAATAGTTATACCTGCTCCATTTGCATTTGCAGAAGAATCACCTGTTGAAAAGTTAAGGGTTATGTTTTTATCTTTTACATCTAAGTTAGTGGTGTCAATGGTTGTAGTCGTGCCTTGAACTGTAAGATCACCACCAACTATGAGGTTGTTTGAAAAAGTATGATTGCCTGTAATAGTTGAATCTAAGTTAAGCGTAACACTTCCAGAAGTTCCACCACCATTGAGGTTTGTTCCTGCAACAACTGCTGTGATATCACCTACAGATGAATCTGAACCTGCACCTGTTGTTTCATCTACAAAGAAACTATCTCCTGTAATATTAAGGGTTCTTCCTCTTGTTCCTACTGCTGTAGCTGTTGCATCACTATTATCAACTTCAACTGCAATTTCAATATAAAAGAAGAACTCTTTACTAGATTGTCCAGAAGGAACAGTTAATGTTAAGTTTGTTGATGTTTCAAAGAATCCATCAGAATTAATTAGTCCTTGTCCAATAACTGAATTTGCTTCATTGGTTGTAAAAAAATTATCGCTTTCTGTGAATGTTGTTATTAAAAACTGTTCTGATGCATTGGTTATAGAAGTTACTCTAGATGCACCTGTAGAAAATGCACCACCTAAAGCAGAACCTGACACCTCTGTACCACCTGATGTTGATGCACTTGTGTTTTGCATCAATCTCATTTTTATCTTATTTGGTATTTTTTGGATTGCAGTATTAATATTACCACTACTAGTTCTCCCTCTTAGAATTCCACTGAATCTTGATTTGAATGTAAGAGTATGATCTTGGCTTGTACTTGTATCTGAATTTGATAGTGTTATCTTTACAGTGTCAGTTGATAACATAAACTTTGTATAATCACTTGTACTTGCACCTAATTCTTGTGCAATACTTGTAATACCAAGTCCTGTAAATCCTGAAGTTTTATCAAAGACCTGACCACCATCAGTTGTAAATATATTTACTTTTGTAAGTTCTACAGTACCATCAGCTAATACTCTAAATGGTGCATTTGAAAGATCATCACTTCCTGCTGTAAGAATCGTAGCTGATTGTGTAACTCCAGAAATATTTACTGTTCTTGCACCAGAACCTACTTGTATTTCTTGACCAGATTTTATAGTTCCAGATATCGTTGCATTTTCTGCTGTTAAAAGACCTGTTTGTGTAACTTGAAAAGGTGCAGATGTTGGTGTATTTAGATTACCTGCATAAATCCTTAAAGAGTTATGAGAACCATCAAGAACACCTACGTTAGGATGTGTACCTGCAACAATTCTAGTATCAGTTTGAATATCTGTACCTGCCACTTTTGCAAATGAACCATTTACTTCATTAGATGCAGTTCCAACTTTGTTAAAATAGGAAACTGGTACAACTCTAAAATAATATGTTGTTCCTGCAGTCAATCCATCTTCAACTCCAAAACTTGCTTGTTGTACGACATTGGGTGCTGCTCCTATTGTTCTTACTAGGTTACTGTTTGTCGCTTGAGCAGTCGTAAAAGAGCTTGTGGCTCTATGTATGCGTATTTCTCGCAAGTCCGAAGCGTTAGGGTTAGTCCATGAAAGACCTATGTGAAATGGCTTATCTTGAACTCTTGATAAATCTGAAATAGTTGCAGGTGTATCAGCACCTCCTGTAGCAATAGATATTTCTGAGGTTTTGTCACTAAACACATTATTAGAACTAAAATGCCTAAGACAAATAAAATAAGTTGTATCTGGTTTTACATTATTAATGATCTCTTTATTTGAACCCTTACCTGCTAAAATTGAAGAATCATAAGTGCCAGATGATGTTCCATACAAGATTTCCGTACCTTGCACATTATCATCAACAGCACTGCTCCAAGTTACTTTGAGATCATAACCAGTATTGACTTTATCTAAGGTAACTGCAGGACTTGTTGGAGCAGGAACACTAAAACTTCCAGATGATACACTGCTTAAATCAACATCAGGCGATGGTGATATATAGTCTGATTGAGCAAATGTCCAAACTGCATTATCTATCTCTTTTAAATCTAACCTAGTTGCAGCAATAGGAACACCTTCTGTTTCAACGATTTCAAGTGCCATACTTATCACTTCAAAGTTTTTGTTTGTAAATCCTAATCGTTCATTAGTTACTTTTACATAATCAAAAGGTTGAAGCTGTAAGAAGTTGATATTACACAACATGCTAATTGTCGTATCTTGTCTTGAATGTAATAGTTGAGTTCTAGCTATTCTTTGTGCCATTGTTGAGGTTTCAGTAAATGGCAACTGCAATTCTAATTCTTTTCTATAGTTTGCTTGGCTTTCTCCAGAAGGTGTATCTTCACTTAGATATGTCGCACTCGTGCTTGGATTTGTAGCTGTTAAAACAGGAGTATCGGTGGCAACAAAGTCAGCATTAGCATCAGGGAATATTGCTTTGACTGTGTTATAACATTCTCCTGTATTTGGTTTTGTAATTACTTGTATGGGTTCTAATAAATTATCATCGGTGATGGTCATATCAGCAGTTCCAGATGCACCTGCAAAAATGCAGAACTTACCATTTACATAAGTGATCTTACCTGCCATTGAACTAAGTATGCCTTCAAGCAAAGCAGAACCATCAGCACTAAAGTTTGAGAATCCATTACTAGTATAAGAGCTTTCACCAAAACTTAGAGTAGTTGTATTGTTAATGGTTATTGCTGTATCTAAAACTATTTGATGGGTACTGCCACCTGAACCTGTTAATAGTTTACTTACAACTTTTACAGTTCCAGAAATACCTGTCCCAGTAACTTTATGACCAACTTGTATTCTGAGATTGCTTGTTTGATTTGTTAAATTTACAGTGGTTGAATTATTTACAGCACCATCGTTTACTGCTGTAGTAACAGCATTTAAAGTATCGCAAGTATTTGCAGCTTGTCTAAAACTTCCAAGAAACTCGTTTCCTGTACTTCCTGTAAGATTCAGTTCACTTTCTGTAGCTTTGAGTCCATAAGTTGTATCTTTTAAATAATCTAAAACGTGGAGTGCAGGGTTAGTTGAAAAAGTATGAGTTGCAGGGTTTCCAAATGTCTGGTTTGAATCTCTTGGGTCAAAAACTTTTTTACCTTTTACTATGAATGAAAATGGAGGAATCCCACCACCAAATGCTTCAGAGTCAAATACCATCTCAACAAAAAGATAAGCACAATCTATAAATTTATCATTAGCACCTAAAGATGAATTACTTGTAATTGTAGAATCTGCTGTTGTTTGTGAACCATCTTTAAAAACAAATCGCATCAAACGACCACTGCCAAAGTCATTCTCATTATCAGTATTTGTATATTTAGAATTGGTAACAACCCTAAATCCAGAGTTTGCACCTGAACCTGCAACTGAAGTAATAGTTTCATCGTTTATTTGTATAGATTCAAGCGATTCTATTTCGTGTCCTGCTATTACTATAATCATTCTTAACTTATGATTATCTGTTCCTGCAGTTTCTAAATGTGTAACAGTCCCACCAACCCTACAACGTCCATAGATTAATTGTCTTGGTGCTTGTGCATCTCTTCCTGCAATTTTTGAGCCAAAGTTTTCACCAACAGCACCCATGTTTTTTGATAACAACCCACCCACTAATGCTGTAAGTCCTGTCATTGCAGCCATTCTTGATGCTGTTCTTAAAATTGCTTTAGTAGTTGCTGTTGCTTGGAGACCTAAGAATGCAGGTGATATTGCTCCTAATGTTGAGATAACAATAAAATTTACTACAAAAGTTTTTACTGCATTCTTAATATGTTTCAATTAATTCTCCATGCTTCTATTATTTTGAAATCTTTAAGAACAACGATGCCTTCTTCATTAACACCTAATGTCTTTGCACCATTGAACATCCCACACACATTATTTCCATCTTGTTCCATAACAATTAAGTCACCTTTTTGTAAATAATTTAAATCTACTTTTTCAAGGTCTTTTCGCTTAGATGCCTTCTTTATACTGTTTTTAAGGGTGTTTCCGTAGTCTCTAATCGTTTCTAAGGCACTTTCTTTATCATCCCAATGCAATTCCTTGGGTATCAAAGATTGCCCTGTCATCGCCTTTATACAAGCATCCGAAAAAAGACAACAATCCCATTTACCCCATTCAAAAGGTTTGTTTGTATTGGCTTCAACAAAGTCATCAAATTTGATTTGCCAGTCTATTTGTTTCCTCATTTGATTTCTGTTCCAACCTTGTCATTTCTAGGTGTACCTGCTCCACTTCCACTTCCTCTCCCACCAGAACCACTTCCTGTATTAGTAGATGATCTTCCCCATATAATTTCTCTATCTGCCATCGCTTGTACTCTGTTAAAACAAGAATCTGATGAATCAATAAACTTTTGTGATTCTTTTGTATATCTTAGATTAGATGGTCTGCTTAAATCTATCAATCGGTTTTCTGCATCTATGTTTATGGTTGAACCATTTGGGTCATCATTAATACTCATGCTTTGCATACGCCCATTGAAAATTGTGGTTGTTCCTGCAGAAACATCTGTGCCACCAGAGAGAAACCCCATAAATATACTAATTGGTCTGTTTTGATAATTTTCTGTAAGTGCCATATCAAGCACAGTAGCATCCATACCTGCAAGAGATACCGAAACCCCTGTTGATGTAAGTTCTAAATTATCTTCAGTTTCACTAATCTGTAAAAGTGTACCCACTCCAAGATAGGTTTCTCCACCAACCGATAAATCACCATCACCTGACCACACTCTTACAGCACCACTATCAAAGTCAGCTTTGACTGCAAAGAATATTAATTGATGGTCGTCATCAAGAAAATCTGTAAACTTACCTGTAAATCCTTGTCTGTTTGACATCTAAACAACCTCAATACAATTGAAAGTAATTCCAAAATTTGAGATTTGGTCTGCATCCCAACTTACATCTTTTTCGGCTAGTCTAAATAAACCCTTTGCAGGATTATGAAAAACTTTTACATTAGCTGATTTTGTTTCTCTCAGTTTTGGCTCAATCCTGACTCCATATTGATTTAAAGCTGAACCACCATTATCTGTTTCTGTCGCATTTCCTGTAACCATTACATATTGAGTCGGCACATAGTTTGAGCTTGTTTCTCCTGAAGAAGTGCCAATGCCAAGATAATCTCCTTTTAAAATTGTTCCTGATACTGAATTTCCTGTAGCTTTAAGATTAATTCCTTTAGCACCTTTAACATTATCTTTTATTGTGCAACTAGCGACATTAGTTTCTGATACTAAAGTTTGTGCATCTACAGGGTCAACGACAACTTTGCTTGTATTTGTAATAGCAGTAATTTTATGTGTGCCATTGTTAGCAGAATTAGCTGAACCTGTAACAACAATAAAGTCTCCAACCTTTGAGTTTGCAAAAGGAGCAGATGTAGCAGTATCAAGTATTGTATTATCTGTTGAATTGAATGTAAGAGTTTTGTTTGTTGCACTTACTCTGCTTTGAAATTGTAATCCATCATTGCTATATGTACCCCTTCTTACAAGAGCATCAGGGTCTGCAAACTTAAAATTATTTACACTCCCATTAAGTTCTAACAGAAAAGATTGCCAATTTAGAGCCACATCTCTTCGCATTGGTGGAAGAGTTACACTTGCTTCCCAGAATACACCATCAAATTCTTGGGTTCTTATTTTTCCTGTATAAGGCGATGCTACAGCACCTATTGCTCTGACTAACCTAAAATTACTTCTGACAAAATTAGGTGTAGTTGGCATAGTTATGAGTTTAGCCACCGATTAAACTCCTTCTAAATGAGCCACCCCTCATAGCAGATTCTTGGACAGCACCTTTGGTTACTTCTGCTATTTGAGGAAGCATTGACATAACTTCTGCTCTAACTGTTGGCACGATACCTGTGGAGAAGTTGACGTTTTGATAAATATTGACAGCTTGTCCACCCATAGCATTCCTACTATTCATGTTATTCATAATAGTGCCACCTGTATTTGGCACAAAGATTTCTGCTCCTCTTTCTCCGACCATGAATGCAGTATTTCTCTGAACTGTTCCTCCACCTGCTTTATCCAAAGCAAAACCATTTGCACCAAAACTTCCTGTAGGCAAATCAGTTTTAAAAATAGCATTTAAAATTTTATTTATTACGCCTAATTGCATAAAAGTAGAAATGATTTGAGATACTAAATTCTTTGAAAAATCTTGAAAACTAGATAAGGCATCTTGTCCTGACATCAATGCATTAACAAAATCAGTTGAAAATGCATTAACTGATTCTTGTACAACTTGGTTTAAAGCACCTATTGAACCTCCTGCTCCATCTCCTCCTTCTTCTAATTCATTTAATTGTTTGCTTATAGCATCTGTAATTGATTTAATTTTCTCCTCAGTCAAACCTAAAGCTACCATAACTTCTGGATTAGCCAATATCTTATTAAACATAGCCATTTCATCATTTAGCAATTGTGATTCTGTTTTAAGACCAGCAAGACGTTTACTTATTGTTGGCATGAAATTTATAAACTCTTGAGCAATTTCTGTACTTCCATCACTCACAGTTGTTGTTGATAAAGACATGGTATCTTGGATTAATGTAATGAGAGCATCAAGCTCTTGCATTTTTTTATCATGAGATGCTTGTTCAAACTTACCCATTTTTCCTGTTGCTAGGAATACAAGATTTGTTTTCTCTAAATCTTTAAATCTTTGTAATTCCTCTTTTCTTAAATTTTTAAGAGCTTGTAGTTGCTTTTGTGGGTCAGTTTCTCCAGTAAGGTCTTGTGCAGTTGCTTGACCTGAAATAAGTCTTATTAATCTAGCAGAAGCATTAGCCATTGCAGTAAGTCTATCTGTAATTCCTTTAAGGAAGTCTGCAAGTCCTGCTTTAAAAACAGTATCAGCTAATTGCTTGAAAGCTATCTGCATATTTGATGTTTTTGTAGAAAGATTATCCATCTTTGATTCCATCGCACCACCGAACTGCTCCTGCAATCCGTCAATAAGAATTCTAACCATTTCTGCTGCACCTTCTGCAGTTTTACCAAATTGAGATAACTCTTCCCTAGATTTGCCTAGTGCTTCAGTTAGTATTTTTGTAGCAGGTATTCCTCTATCATCTAATTGATTGATTTCTTCAAGACCCATACCACCTGCAGCCGATCTTTGAACAATCCTTACCATTGCTTCAAAAGCACCTAGTTGGTCAATAGATGTTGACGCAACGTCTGCAAAGGTTTGTAACATGTCCATACTTGGCTCTACACCTGCTGACTTTAGCTGTATAAATGCCTTTGTTGCATCTTCTATTTGGAATGGTGTTGTTTGTGCAAATTGAAAGACTTTATCCATCGCTTGATCACCTGCTTCCATGCTCCCAAACACAGTATCAAGAGAATCTTTTAAATCTTCAAAACCTGCACCTACTCTTGCCACAGAGCCAACTGCAATTCCAATACCACCGATAGCAGCAGCAACACCAAGTGCAACTTTGGGTATCTTGCCTAAAGCACCTGCAAGACCTGCACCACCGAATGCAGCAACACCTGTGCTTCCTGTTGTTTTAAGTTCACCTTTTATATTCTTGAGTTTTTTTTCAAGTTCTTTTGTATCTGCCTTTATTTTAATTAGCAGTTCATCTACTGTTCTAGCCATTAGTCTGGGTATAACTCCATAAGTTCTTGTAATCTATTTTGATCTAGTGGTTCTACTTCTGTTTCAGTGCTATTGAACTCTTTAAAACCTTCAATAGTATTTATAACTTCTATCAAAGATAAGTCCCAAAAGTCTTTGGGAGACATACCTATCATGCCAACACATACTTGAAAAAATCTTGGGATTGGCAGAGTTTCCACCTTTACTCCACCTTTTGTAACTTTCCCTCGTCTGTTTCTTCCTCTGAATGACCAGTTAAGGTTTTTGTTAATAACTGTGCGACTGCAGTTATTGATTCTAAATAGGATTCGCCTATCATATTTTTTACATCAAGTTCTGATACATCATTACCTCCACCTCTCAGTCCGTTGTATAAAACAACAAGAACTTGGGAGACAGTAATGCCCTCATTCATGCTCATATCTTGTGCAAGTTTTATAATGCTTCTGCTTGTAGCATCCTCAATACGCATAATTGCATCTATATTGAGTCTAGCTTTGTATTCTTTACCTGCTAGTGTAAGTTTATGTTCACCCTTTAACTTGTTTACTGTCATCTGACTTTTTCTCCTTAGATTTACTTGCCTTTGCAAGTTTTACTTTTAAAACATTATCTCTTGTATCAACTACAGTTTCTAAAACCTTGACATCCTTCCCATCTATATTAATAGAATCGCCTACTTCAAGATCATTACTTAATATAAGTTCATCACCAATAAGAAGTCCATCAAGGTTTTCTTTACCAACTTTAATTTTTACTTCAGGCATTTTACACTGCTGCAAATGTTATGTAACCTGCAGATTCAAATGAGAATGAGTAGGTTGCTTCACCATTAAACTCTCCTGCAAACTCCATACTTGCGATCATAAAAGAACCAGTATATGTTCCTAAATCTGGAATTAAAAATTGAAAGTTTTTAAAAGCAGGTGTTTGTGCAGATGAGCCATCAGATGTATTTTGTTGTGCAGAAAATGTAGTTCTTACAAGTGCTTCTGATGTAGAATCTGTAAAGACTCCTGAACCACTAATAGAAATACTATTAACTCCTGCACCTGCTAATAAAGTTCGTGTTCCTGCACTGTCTTTATTAGTAATATCTACTGCTTCATCATTGAGTGTGATTGAAGTTGATCTAAGACCACCAATAGTAACGTAAGTTGAACCAGAGGTGTTTATCTTCATCAAGACATCTTTACCTTTTTGTGCTGCCATTTTTATCTCCTAAAAAATATATTAGCTTCCTAATATTATTGCTCGGAATCGCATGACTCCATGTCTAGTTACACCATCTGGGTCTCTTAGTATATCAGAAAACTCAAATCTTAAATTTATAAGATTAAATCCACTGACACTTAAACTACTATCATGCAATAAATCGTGTATTCTGTCCATAATTTCCTTTGTTTGCTTTGCTCCCTTGTATTGTGACCAAACGTGTATATTTATTGTAAATTCTCCACCATCAAGGTCTTTTGTGCTGTAATCAATTGCAGTTTCTTCACCTAAAGCTACAAACGGATAAGAAGCGTTTTCTACAACTTCATCAAAAACACCTGCACCTAGAGTATTTGTAAGAGTGTTGTCGTTAGATAAAGTGCTATATACAGTTGTTTGTAATGCAAATTGACCAATACTCATTTTAATATTCCTTGATTAAAAAGTGCTTGAATTTTCCTTCTGTTCTTTTCTAGTGCAGGTTGCATAAAAGGTCTTGCAGTCATGTTAGTTGTACCGAACTCCAAATGTTCAGAATATGGTGCAGAACTTATAACTTGACCTATTATGACTCCATTAGGTTCTTTCTTAACATTCATAGATATATTACTTACTAAAAATCCAGTATCAGTTGCAGGTGGCTCTTTGGGTGCTGATGCTCTGTGTGATCTTCTTGGTTTATATTTTTCATAAAGAATACCAGTTCCTCCCTTCTGAATGCTTTCTTTAGCTGTACCCTCAACCATTAATGTTGCCCTAGATACATAGGATTTTACTTTATTTTCTTTTAATCTCTTATCAAGTTTTTTTGCAAAGTCTTTCATATCAAATTTAAAAAAACTCATGTTGCAACCCCTTCTTCACACATCAATTTTAAATATCGGTTTCTTTGGTCAATGTCTATGATTGATCTGATGTTAAAGAGTTTGTTGTTAAAACTAATCCGTGATGCGTTAGTTATATCGGTTCTATGACGTATTGTAATCTCGTGTGTGACACTTCCAATCAACTTCCCTTGCTTGTATACCTCTTTACCAGTTTTAGGCACTACGTTGGCGTATACAGAAGCTATGGTGCTAAATCCAGAACTGATTCCTCCACCTGCATCTCTGGATGTGCCTTGACCTTGTAAAGTTATTAAGTGTCTGAACTTACCAAGACCTGCCATTATCCTAATTGCATGATCTTAGAACTACCTAGACCAGAATACACTACATAAGGTGCTAGAAGCGTTCTAACAGTATTTGGAATACCTTCTCGTTGTTGTAGATAATCAATACCATCACCTCTTTGCTCATAAAGAAAAGCAACTATCTGTAAAAGAGCAACTTTTATTGGAGCAGGTACAGAACTTGCATCTGCATAGCCAGTAACAAATTGTACTTCTATGGCATTCGCAACCCTAAGTGCTGTTGGAAAGGTTTGACCTGTGCGTAAAACAATCCTTGCAGGTTGTCTTATATTATCAACATAATATTTTGTGTCTGCAAAAGTTGTAGCATTATCACTGTCGTCAAAAGTTTTTACATGAGTGATTGAGGTAACTTCTGGAAAAGGCAAATCTATAAAATTTTTATAATAGTTTAAGTCTGCACCAGTTCTCATTCCTTCAAACAAAGGGTCTCTATAAACATCTATAGAGTCTATAAAGAGTCTCATAGTTTGAGAGATGATTGCCCTTCCCATGTGTTCTTCTGCAATCTTTCTTGCAGTTATAATAAGAGAAGTTATAAGGGCATCATCACCACTAGAATCAACCCTTAAATATGATTTTGTTTCTGATTGTGATAAAGGTTCTGAAGCAGGTTCAGTATGTACAGTTAAACCTGCCATAAGTCTCCCTAGTTAGATTTCTTCTTTTCTGCCTTTGTATCTACACTAACACTATTATCTGATTGCATTTCATTTATCTGTAATGCTAATAATCTAATCTGGTGTTGTAAGTTAGCAATCTCTTGCTGAGCTT
>VTLG01004951.1_pt1 | contig 11625 bp, 15 predicted proteins | sample 4694571 | NCBI WGS metagenome assembly VTLG01 (sample SAMN12604809, study PRJNA352737) | marine metagenome | biome: ENVO:00000447; feature: ENVO:00000209|ENVO:00000569|ENVO:01000036; material: ENVO:00002151; isolation source: viral sequences binned using virsorter ... | reverse complement strand
CCCCATTCTAATTGTTGCAATTCGGCACTCTCGCGGAGTACCGTCTAAAGAACTTTGCTCGTGATCCTAAACTCTAAGCATTACAAGCCAAGAACAAGCCTAGCAGCACCGTCCGTTAGCTTCTTTCCTCCAAGATCGTAAAAACCGTTTCCGTTGACGTAGATCGCTCCCCCGTCGCATGGCTCCAATCTTACAAGCCCATACGGGCCAAGCTTGGCCGTCAATGCCACACCATGGCAACGCCTTTTTGCCGTATCCCGTATCCCGTCTGAAATCATTCTCTCACTCCATGTTAAAGGTTAATTCTCTCCCGCTCCTGATCCTGATCCTGATCCTGATAAAACGGATACGTTGTCGGCTCACGCTGTGATAGCGCCCTTGCCTGATCCGCCAGAGTACTCTCAACCGCTTGCATTAGGGTCCTGCCCTAGGGTCGTATTGAACTCTTGCATTCTAGTATACAGGAACTCTTGAGCATGTCAAGAAGAAAATGCGCTCTTTTGCTCATGCCCTCGCTCATTCCCGTTCCCATACTCTTGAGAACTAGCATACACTATACCGAGAACATGTCAACTATAGAATGCACTCTCTCAAGCTATCTTGTGCTTGCTTGTGGTGATGCTTTGGGGGTGGCCTGACTATGCACGGCCCGGCACTAAAAGGCTGGCGCACGTGTCGCGAATAACGCGCTACGTCTGGATTGTCAAGATTTAAGGTAGTCGTTTCGGCCACAAGTAACGTCCACAAGCGCTTGCCATGCCCGGAAAGCGTAGTAATATCAGTAGCTTGCATGGCGTTGTCGCATGATTGCCAATCATCAGACGGGGCATGATATCCATATTATGTCAACTTAAACTTGCTTTTAGCCCCCCCATGCGGCATATTCGGGGTAGTACTAGGACAGGTGACCCCACCATGCCCAGGGTACTATCGGGAAATTTTTCTTAGTAAGTTTTCTATAGTGGCCCCCTTTAGTACTACGTACTAAGGGGCCACTAATAGAAACTTACCTTAGAACATCAATTTCAGCACGGTTCAGGCGCTATGGCAGGAAGACCAAGGAAGAGGGCGAGAGAGGCGGCATTAAAGAGTGGAGCGGGTCGTCTTTCAGTAGACAGGGGAACGCGAGAGGATTCACGGGCATCAGCGGAGTCCTTAATCAAGACAGACGACGTATCGAGGGAGTTAGCCCTTCGTGAGGAGTCGGTGCGGGAGTATCCTGACAGGGTTCCATCGGAGAGGGACGACGAGTTTTGGGAGGGGATTTTTGACGAGATCAGGAGTGGAGCGACATTAGTTGGCATTTGTCGAAGGACGGGATACGGGATGAGTGTAATGCAGCGGAGGTTACATTCGGAGAGGTTATCGGGTCGCTATGCAGCGGCGCATGAGGGTCGAGCGGTAATGCATGTCCAGAAGATCGAGGGATTACTGGAGGAGTTGGAGCGTGGAGGTATAGACAGTGATGTTGCAAAGGTGAGCATAGACGCGAGGAAGTGGTTAGCGACGAAGTATTACCCCAGGATGTTTGGTGAGCGTCAGCAGATTGATGTAAAGACGACAGACATGACGAAGGTATATGTAGAGCAGTTAAAGTTAGTAATGAAGAGTCAGGAGGAGCGTCTACGAGTAATTGAGGGGGTATCGGAGTGAGTTACAGCGGAGTTATCGGGGAATTTTTGGAGAGGTACGGGAATGATCCGAGGTCATTTGTGCAGGAGGTATTGGGAGTAGAGCCAGACGGTTGGCAGGGTCAGGTCTTGGATTGGATTGGGAGTGGTGAGCGCAGGATCAGTTGTGTGAGCGGCCATGGAGTTGGTAAGAGTTCGTGTGCATCATGGGCAATGGTGTGGCATTTACTCTGTAAGTATCCTCAGAAGACGGTAGTGACTGCACCAACGGTTGGGCAGTTACAGGATGCATTGGCAACTGAGTGCAAGAGGTGGATCAACGAGTTACCTGGAGCATTGCAGGAGCAGATTGAGGTTTTGACAGAGACAATCAGGCTTCGCGGTGCCCCGGCGGAGAGTTTCATCAGTTTTCGGGTATCACGTGCAGAGACTCCGGAGGCATTAGCGGGTATACACAGCGATCATGTTTTATTGGTAGTAGACGAGGCGAGTGGAGTTCCGGAGGGTGTGTATGAGACAGCAGCGGGGAGTATGAGTGGAGAGAGGGCAACAACGATTTTGCTGGGAAATCCAGTTCGGAGCACGGGTTTTTTCCATTCAACCCAGACGAGGTTAGCCAATTATTGGAAGACGATCCAGGTTTCGTGTTTAGATTCTCCGCGAGTGAGTGCGGATTACATTGAGGACATGAAGAACCGTTATGGGGAGGACACGAATCCATACCGGGTGCGTGTTTTGGGGGAGTTTCCAATTGAGGATGATGACACGATTCTTCCGAGGGGATTGGTTGAGAGTGCCATTGAGAGGGATTTGAGGGGTATCGACGGGCCTGTTGTAGTAGGAGTTGACATCGCAAGGAGGGGAGGAGATGCGAGCACGATCTGTGTCCGGCAGGGGCGTCGTGTGGTTGGAGAGGCGATTGCTGCACGAAAGGGGATGGATTTGATGCAGGTTGCTGGTTGGATCAGGAAAGAGTTGGATGGATTACGCCAGAGTGGTTTTGTGATTGAGGAGGTATTGTTGGATTCAGTGGGGATGGGTGCAGGAGTAATGGATCGGTTATTGGAGGAGGGAGTGGAAGTCCGTGGAGTGAATGTTGGGGAATCGCCTTCAATGGGAACAGAGTACTGGAATTTGAAGGCAGAGCTTTGGTGGAGGTGTCGCGAGTGGTTTGAGACAAGAGAGGTGGCAATTCCATCAGACAGTGGGTTGGTGGAGGAATTGGTGAGTGTGAGGAGGTTATGGCCGAGTAATGGAAAGATGCAGGTTGAGCCAAAGGACATCACGAGGAAGCGTTTGGGTGCAAATGCAAGTCCAGACAAGGCAGACGCCCTGGTGTTGACGTTTGCCAACCATTCGGGTTGGGGGTCGATCCATGCGAGGAAGCCAAAACCGTTGGTTCGGTCGATTCCTGGGATTGTGTAGGGTGTTCTTTTGTGTTGACACTGGGAAAAAGTTGGGTTAGCGTCCGCCACAGCAATGCATATTATGTTAACTTATTTTTGAACTTGGCATGGCAGAGTACGAAGAGGGTCAGTTAGGCGAGGAAGTCCCACAAGGCGAGGAGGGGATGTCTCTTGAAGAACTTGAAGGGATTGTTTCAGGACTCATCGAGGATGCAGAGGACTATATTGACCAGACAGAGGCCAAAGACAGGGTGCTCGCAAACAATTACTACCAGGGGCTTCCCTTTGGAAATGAGGAGGAAGGTCGTTCACAGGTGGTCAGTTATGATGTGAGAGACACGATCTCTCTGATGCTCCCACAAGTCATGCGGACCTTTTTCGGCCCAGAGAAGGTGGTGGAGTACCTCCCACGCAGTGAAGAGGACGTTGCCCATGCAAAACAGGCAACAGATTATGTGAACTCTGTGGTGCTGAGTCAGGACAACCCTGCATATTTGCGTTTTTTTGGTGTTTTCAAGGATGCCCTGCTGAAACGAGTTGGAATTGTCAAAGTCAACTGGCAGACCAAGACAGAGGTTGAACATGAAGAGTATTCTGGACTAGACGATGCTGCACTTGAAGCAGTTTTGAGTTCAGACGGGATCGAGGACGCCCAAGTTGAGAGTGCGCCGCTGCCGGAGTTTGAACAGGCAGTAGGAATGGGAGAGCTTCCTCTTGAAGAAGTGCCAAAAATCCATTCAGTCACCCTTCGTCGTCAGACAGAGACAGGTGCAGTTCTTGTGGATGCCCTGCCTCCAGAAGAGTTTCTTATTGACAGACGAGCAAAAAGCGTAGAGGAAGCAGATATTGTTGCACATCGTCGATATCTCAGCGTCAGCGAGTTGGTTGAGATGGGATACGATTTTGAGGAGATGCTTGCTCTTGCAGGAGATGAAACAGGATTTGGAACAAACACAGAGTACATGGCGCGGCATGATCAGGCGCTTTTTTCAGGAGGAGAGTCTGGAGGAGAGGCAAACAGAACTGTTCTGTACACAGAAGCGTATGTGAAAGTGGATTGGGAGGGTTCAGGGATTGCGTCTCTGCGTAGGGTTTGCTGTGCAGGATCACACCATGAAGTGCTCCACCACAATCCTGTCAATGAAGCTCCTTTTGTTGTCTTTACTCCCTACCCGGAACCCCACATGTGGCGGGGGCAGTCAGTTGCAGATTTGACAATGGATTTGCAACTCGTCAAGTCTGCGGTGTTGAGAAACATGCTGGATTCTCTTGCAAAGTCGATTCATCCCGATACTGAAGCTGTTGTTGGACAGATTGTCGATATGGATGATCTTTTGAGCAACCGTGTTGGAAAAGTGGTGAGGACACGTGCACCTGGGGCCGTGCGGGAGATGGTGAAGGATTTCTCAGGAAGAGAAGCGTTCCCCATGCTCGATTATCTGGACCAGATCAGAGAAGACCGCACAGGTATGAGCAAAGCATCAATGGGGCTTGACCCCTCTGCACTGCAATCCAGCACCCGTGCTGCGGTCTCTGCAACTGTTGCTGCGTCTCAAGCACAAATCGAACTGCTCTGCCGCACCTTTGCAGAAACTGGAATGAAACCTCTCTTTAAGAAGATTTTGAGGATTCTCCACTCCCACCAGGATCGTGAGAGGATGGTCCGGCTTAGGAATGAGTGGGTGCCTGTCGATCCAAGACAGTGGGATTCAGGTATGGATGTCAGTGTTAATGTTGCACTGGGAATGGGGTCAAATGAGGAAAGATTCCAATCCCTCTCTCTTTTGGTTGCAAAACAAGAACAGATTCTCAAGGAACTTGGTCCAGAAAATCCCCTGGTGAACTTGCAGCAGTATCACACGACGCTGGCACGGATGACAGAGTTGTCAGGACACAAGGATGTGTCTGCATTCTGGACTGATCCTGCAACTTACCAAGCACCTCCTCCTGAAGAACCAAAACCAACGCCAGATGAGATATTTGCACAAGCACAAGCAGACAAGGTAAGAGCAGATATGATGGTGGATCAGGAAAAACTTGCTCTGGATCGTGAAAAGATGGTGCGAGATGATGATCTTGCAAGAGATAAGCTTGAAACAGAGAATTTGATCAAAAGTAGAGAACTAGAATCTCGGTATCAAACGACAATTGATCAAGTCCACCTCAAAGGGATGATGGACCGCAGCCGGGATGAAATGCCTCCGCAAGGAGAAGCTTGATGGCAAATGGGGAAAGGCTTGGTCTGTTGAGTCAGGAAAGTGGAATTTCTCCCTCTGGTGGACTGTTAACCCGGACTCGGTTAGTTAGGTGGAGAACTAGGAGTAAGAATCCAGACGGTTCATGGGGCCACTGGTCTAATTATGCAGACGAAAGCACTCCAGATATAGACGAAAGCACTCTAGATGTGCAAGAAGACCCTAAGAACATAGGGAGAGAAGGTTACTACAAGAAAGAGACACACAGAACAAAACTTCCTGTTGCCCCCGGCCAAGTGGTAGAAACGGGGAACCCGGAATTCTTCATGCACGGAGAGTTTAAAGATGTCCGAGACCTCATGCCAGAGCACCAGCCACGAGATTATGGGATGCAATACTTCCACAAGGGGGAAAATTATCGCATGCCTCAATACGAGCCAGACCCAAGCTTGAGGAATGAGGAATCAGAGCGTGGGCATGTCTATGGCGGTTTGGGAAAACCACCGAAGCCATTAATATTCGAGAAGGACATGGCGGATGAAATAGTGGAGAGACTGATAAAAGAAAAACACAAATCTTTAATTTCCCCAAGTGACCTTGAGAGACTTGAAGAGGGGAAAAAACTTGCTGCGGGTGTAGCGCAATTAAGGGCAGAGGCGCGGATTGGGAAATTACTAAAAAACCCGGAACAGTTTTAATGGCTTCAAAGAAGCTTGATGGCAAATAGATTAGAAAGATTAGTTATGGGAAAGCAAATGGCTTCAAAAAAGAAGAAAACAGCACCCTCTCAAGAAGGAATTTCTCGCGAGGATAAAATCTCCAGAGGATCACGGGCAAAACAGATCATTGAAGACCCCCTGTGGGTTGAAGCATTTGATGCCCTCGACACACGCTACGAAACCGAGTGGCGGAGTTCCGCAGAAACAGACACTGCAAAGCGTGAGAGCATGTACATGCGGTTGAAAGTGTTGGAAGACGTTAAACTGCATTTTGAGGAAGCAGTTACTTCAGGAAAAGTCGCAAAACAACAGTAAGGACACATGCCAGCAACAGAAGACACCACCAGCGACTCCAATTTGGAGACTGGACTTGGTGCTGCATCAGACGGATTTCAGCGATTTCTCGACTCCGATGGAGCAACCGAGGAGCCACCGAAGAAATCCGGGGATTCTGCCCCAGAGGAGGAAGAGCAGTATGAGGCAGAAAGCCAAGAGGAAGAGGAAGAGGAACTTCTGGAAACAGAAGACGATGAGGAGCCAGATGATGAGGAGCCAGAGCAAGGCGAGGAACAGAAGTTTGAAGTCAAGATCGATGGAGAAAAGTCTGAAGCAACTCTGGATGAACTGATAGCTGGATACTCGCAAAATGCATCCTACACCCAGAAATCTCAAACACTTGCAGAGGAACGTCGGCAGTTTGAGGGAGAACTGGCGGAGTCACGGCAAGTTCGTGACCAAGCCGTCCAGATTCTTCAGGAGTTGCAGGAGCAAAACAAACCTGTGGAGCATGACGAGCAATATTGGGCAAATCTCAAGGAAAATGACCCAATTCAGTATTTGACTGAACGGGACGCCCTGAGAGAGACGCAAGTTCAACTACAGTTGAGGGAACATCAGCAGAAAATCCTGCAAGCCCAAAAGGCACAGGAACAAGAGATGCAGATGAGCCGATACGTTGATGAACAGCGGGAAAAACTTGCAGAACTCATTCCAGAATGGAGCGATAACGATGCCGCAGACAGCGAAAGGAAGCTGATCTGGGAGTATGGTCGCAAAATGGGATTTTCTGACGAGGAACTGGATCATGCATACGATGCGCGAGCAGTGGCAACACTACGCAAAGCAGCACTGTTTGACCAGTTGCAAGTAAAGCGCAAGGGGATTAAACCCGTGCAGCGTCCCACTCTCAAGGCAGGAAACTCCCCTGGAGACCCCAAACGGCTCAAGCAGAGCAAAGCACAGGCAAGATTGCGTAAAACCGGGAAGGTGGAAGACGCCGCTCCCTTTTTCTATGACTTAATCCGTTCATCTTAGAGAACTATTATGGCTATTGTAACTAACACGTTCCAAACCTATCAGGCGGTTGGTCGCCGGGAGGATTTGCAGAACACCATCTATAATATTGCCCCTTCTGATGTGCCCTTTATGAGCATGATTGGAAGAGGAAAAGCAGCAAATACCCTGCACGAGTGGCAGACAGACACCCTCGCTGCTGCGGCAAACAACGCACAGGTGGAAGGCGATGAGTATGCATTCGACGCCGTCACTCCAACTGTTCGCTTGTCAAACCAGACGCAGATTTCGCGGAAAACCGTGATTGTTTCTGGGACGCAACAGGCAAGTAATAACGCAGGTCGGGACGGGGAAATGTCCTATCAACTAGCGAAGGCTTCAAAGGAGTTGAAGCGGGACATGGAAACGGCTCTGACCCAGCATGTTGCAAAAGCAGCAGGGTCTACCAGCGCCGCAAGAAAGCTTGGAGGAATGGAAACCTGGCTAACCACGAACTCCTCTCGTGGGGGTTCTGGGGCCGACCCTGCCTCTGCAGGGGCCGCGCCTACTGACGGGACACAAAGGGCGCTAACGGAAACCCTCCTCAAAGCTGTAGTCCAGTCTGTTTTCTCTGCTGGAGGTGATCCGTCTGTTTTGATGGTTGGACCCTTTAACAAAGGAGCAGTGTCTGACTTTACCGGCAGGTCGCAAGCTCGTCAGATGATTGACGAAGACCGCATCCAAGGAGCGGCTCATCTGTATGCCTCCGATTTTGGAGAACTTCGGGTGCTGCCCAACCGGTTCCAGCGGGAACGGTCTGCCTTTGTAATCGACAAAGACTACTGGTCGGTTGCGTATTTCAGGGATTTCCGTACAGAGGAAGTCGCAAAAACTGGTGATGCCATTAAACGGGCGCTGCTGGTGGAGTACACCCTGGTCTCCAAGAATGAGGCGGCCAGTGGAGTCATTGCAGACCTGACCACAAGTTGATCAATGTCTAGCAGCAAAAAGCTGCTTGACCGTCAAGGCCGGAGTGAAGACGTCTTTCACCCCGGCCAAGATGGGGATTTTGCCATTGAAACCAGGGAGGATGTTGAACCCCTGATTGAAGTGGCAAAAGACCTCTCGGACTTGCAGCCGTCAAAAGAAATGCGACATGCCGCCATTATTCCGCAGTTTGTCCTTGATCAAGCACTTCGTGAAGATTGGGGGAAAGATGATTGGCGTAACTGGGCGAATAATCATGACAACCAAGTGTTCAGAACCTGGAAGGGGAAACTGTAATGGCACTTTCAAGCTTTAGTGGACTCAAGGCAAGCATTGCAGATTTCCTCAACCGTAGCGATTTAACCTCTGTTATTCCAGACTTTATTACTCTTACAGAAGCAGACCTTAGCAGGAATCTTCGTGTGAGAGAAATGAGTGTCAGAACCCGTGCGCCCGTCTCTACTCAGTACGTCAAACTTCCGGCAGATTTTCAATCTCTGAGAAACATCGACCTGCTGACAGACCCTGTCTCCCCTTTGCAGTACAGAACTCCAAGGAAGTTGGATCAATTCCGCAGGGAAGACAAAAGCGGACAACCTGTGTTCTACACCATCATCCAGAACAATCTTGAGTTCTCTCCTGTGCCAGAAAAGGAATACATAGTGGAGATTCTGTATCACCAGTCGATTCCAACACTCACGGATACGAACACGACCAACTGGATGCTCGATAAACACCCGGATGCGTATCTCTACGGGTCTCTCATGCAAAGTGCTCCATACCTCAAAAGCGATGAACGCATTCCGGTGTGGGCAGGGCGATACCAGCAAATCTTGGATCAAATCCGATCTGGAGATGACGATGCTCGGTATTCAGGGTCAACCCCTGTAATTACATTCACTCCATTCTGATTAAGGAAATAAAATGGCGGGATTTACAAACTACCTTGAAGACAAGGTGATGGGACACCTTTTTGGCTCCACCGCCTATACTGCTCCAACATGGCATGTGGGGTTGCTGACTGCTGCTCCATCAGACTCTGCCGCAGGAACCGAAGTTGCTGGCGGAGGGTATGTAAGAAAAGCAGTTGCATGGACGGTGACAGGGACTGGGACTGCACAGGCAGTAAACACTGCTGCAATCGAGTGGGATGCAGCAACCGCAGACTGGGGGACCATCACACACGCCGGGCTTTATGATGCCCTCTCTGGAGGGAACTTAGGAGCGCAAGTCCAACTGACTCAGGCAGATTTCACAACTGCAAATCCAAAAACGGTCAATGATGGAGATGTCTTCAAAATTGATGCAAGTAATCTCAAAATAACTTTGGATTAAAATGGCATTTGGAAATGAGAACTATGGCAGTAGCAATTTTGGGATCAGTGACTCTGCAAGGTTTCTCAGAATACAATCTGCTGCCACTACCCAGATTGCAGGAGAGGCGCGGTTTTCCGCAGCAGTCAATGTCCCTGGCGTTACAACAATGGGAGCATTCGCGGGGGCAATCGTCGGGTCATGGGGCATAAGTAAGTCGATTACAACTCTTGGTGCAAGCGGGACTTTCAGGATTGCTGGGTTTATTGCAATGCCAGCATCAACATCAACAATGGATGCCTTTGCCTATGTTGCATGGGACGGGCAATCTGCGCCTGATACCACTTGGACTACACAAACGGTGAACTAGATGGCGAATACAACCAATTTCGCAGTTGAAAAACCGGCAGTCGGTGGCTACCGGAATTCTTGGGGTGGGACACTGAACACCGGGTTGGATAAACTTGATGAACTCCTTGCATTGGCATTGCCAGTAGGAACAATCCAGCTTTGGCCAAAAACCACTGCACCCGCTGCAACTGCCAATGGCGGAGCATGGCTGCTCTGCAACGGTAGCGAACTGCTGAAAACAGGTTATCCTGATCTCTCCTCTATACTTGCAGCAACTTTTGGAGATGGACCCTCTGGATCAGACTACTTCCTCTTGCCAGACTTCCGGGCACGGATGCCAGTTGGATACAACACAGATACTCTGTCAGGACGCTCCACTCGTGCAATCGCTGCAAACGGAGGAGCAGAAACGCACACGCTGCTTGAAACAGAGCTTAGGGCACATAATCATGGAATTGTTGATCCAGGACACTCCCATGACTTTAAAATGCCGGCACACACCCATAGTGGAACCACTGGAGATACCACCCTTAGTATTTCAGAGACCCCGCATAGTCACGGTTACCTGATCTATGGTATTTCGGATCGTGGGGCGGGTGGGACCAATACTGCAAACTCGCTTCTTAGCACCGGCAGGGTCACGGATACAGCGTCCACAAATGCGTCGATTAACCCCTCTGCCCACGGGCATAGCTTCACCGCTGGAGATAATACTGATGCAGATACCACCTACGATGCCAGCGACAAGGCAGTTCTGCCGCTGGCATCAGTCGGCATCACCTCACAAACCACTGGAAGTTCTGCCCCGCACAACAATATGCAGCCGTTCATGGTGGTGAACTACATCATCTTGGCAAAACACCCCACCTTCTGAGGAACATGGCAGCAACCACGATTACTTACACCGTCACCGTCGCATCAGGAAAATTCCTCATTGATGGTGCCAACAAACCCAAGCTCACCTTCAGAGCAGGAGATACCTATGTCTTTGACCAGACTGATTCGTCAAATGCAAGCAATACTCTGAGACTCTCTGCAACCTCAGATAATTCAGGTGCAAGTGAGTACACAACTGGAGTCTCGATTACTGGTTCTCCAGGATCAACTGGGAAAACGACCATCGTCTGTGATGGCAGCACAACGGCAACTCTCTATTATTACTCTGGCGATACATCAGGATTTGGTGCGGAATTCTCCAACTCTGGGTACAACACTACCTCTGAGGGAGTCCTCAAACCAGTCGTTGGCGCAGCAAGTGAAAAGTGGGGGCCGATGCTCAACCACTCCTTAGAACAAATCGAAGCAAGCTCTCACATGTCTCGCTCGACAATCAGCAAAGACACCGAGATACAAAGTGGATACCAAGCCGTGTGGGCTGGTCCAATCGAAGTTGGTCCGTCAGCAACTCTGACAATTTCTGGAACCCTCATCGTAATTTGACATGGCGGCACTAAAAATCACAGGGCAGTCTGCGGCTCCTACGGTTACAGCGAGTGATGCAGGGACGATTTACTACGACTCCACGACAAATAAACTTAAAATTTATGATGGAACGGGTTGGAATATTTTGGCTTATCCCCACTTATATACAGATGGTGGCACGATAACAGAGTATGAATCTGGGAATGTATATTATAGGGTCCACTCATTTCTTACAGTAGGAACATATATATTTGATTTAACAGCTACAGTAACTGCTGACATCCTCGTTGTCGCTGGGGGTGGAGGTGGTGGCTCGGCGGTGAGGTCT
>VTLG01017149.1_pt1 | contig 11627 bp, 14 predicted proteins | sample 4694571 | NCBI WGS metagenome assembly VTLG01 (sample SAMN12604809, study PRJNA352737) | marine metagenome | biome: ENVO:00000447; feature: ENVO:00000209|ENVO:00000569|ENVO:01000036; material: ENVO:00002151; isolation source: viral sequences binned using virsorter ... | reverse complement strand
CAGTTGTAATTGTTGCACCATCAGAAGATGTTATTGAACCATCAACTTGAAGCGTACTTGCCATATCCACAGCACCATCTATATCAACTACATCTAAGTTGGCTGTACCATCTACATCAATATCACCACTAATATCTAAGGAAGTTGCTTCAATCTCACCACTTGCTTTCATTGTTACACCATCACCGCCTGCAACTCTAAATATTATTTGGTCATCTGTGCTGAATTTGATTTGGTTATCTGCATCCCTACCAGCTACTAAACTTGCGTTTAGCATTGATGTTACAGTTGTTTGAGTTGTTCCTAAAACAAAGTCTAAGGTATTATCACCATCTTCATAAGTAACCGCTATTCCTGTTTCAGTATTAGAACCAACCATCGCACCAACTGTATCTGCAATATATTCGTTCAGAGCTGTACTATCTACTGTTATTGCATCAGCTTCTAAAGTTCCATCTACATCTACATTACCTGAAATATCAAGTGAGCCAAAAGCACCAACACCAGTTGTTGTTATATTGCTTGAGCCAGTATCTATTGTGCCGAATCCGCTTGTAATGCTTCCTGAATTAATTGCTCCAGTTGTAACAATATTTGAACCACCAACATTATGACTTGCGAAATATGTAGAAACTGTATCTACATTGGTCATTCGCATTGTACCGCCATCATTGATCAGAATACCATCCCCACTTGCCACTGCGGTTGTTCCCCTAGCTGTTCCCCCATCAATTAAATTTATTTCTTCTGGAGTTGCTGAGATTGCAGTTGTTGTAGCGGCTGCCAAGACTGGAATATATCCGCCTTGATTGATTAAATATTGAGTATGATCAGAAGTAGGATCTACTATGCTTAAAGTTGTTTCATTTGAATCTGCAGTTGCCCCTTCAAATATAATCGCATTAGATGCGTTCATTGTAACCGTATCAACTGTGGTGGTTGCTCCAGCTACAGTAAGTTTTGGAACTAATAATTCTCCTGTGCTTGGATTATATCTTAAAGCGCCTGTATCATCTAATAAAGCATTTGATTCGTTATGAAATACGACTGGGAAATTTGTATTTGCTGTGCTATCGGTAACAGTAACAGTAGTTGCTAAAGTTGCCGTATCAGCATTACCAGTTACCGCACCAGTAATCGGTCCAGCAAAAGCATCGGCTGTAACTGTACCATCAAAGAAAGCATCTTTAAATTCATTATCTGATTTACCAAGATCAATTATGTTATCTGAGCCTGGATATAAAGCACCATCTTCAAGGATTAATTGTTTTTCATTCCCTGCATAAAAATTAATTTTATCAGCATCTTCAAAATCTATTTTAGTTTGATCATCTTCACCGATCTTAATATCAGTTGCTAACAATGAAGTAATCCCTGTTTGTGCTGCATCTATATTAATGACCGCACTTGAAGCAGTTAAACCAGTGCCAGCAAATAGTGTTGCGACGTCATCAATAGTTTCTCGATTAGCTGGATCGCCTGATTCGCCCTCATCGGAGAAAGCTATATAATCTCCGCTGGCAATTGAATCTTCTGTTAATCCTTTTATATCTAATTCAAGTGTAACTGCTGCACTTTCAGAACCACTGTTGGCTACTGTAATTCCACCGCCACCTGAATCTGCAATAGTTGCGACATAATTTCCAGTTGTATCTGTACCTAGAGCTACCGAGTTTGCTTGAATTGTTGCAGCTCCATCTTCTGCTATGGCTATATCTCCAGAAACAGAGCTAAATATGGCATCTTCTAAGTTTTCAAAAGTAATTTTTCCAGAACCATTATCAGTTGCATCTACCATCGCAATAAAATCATCGTCAGCTATGGTAGTTTCAGTTCCTAATTCATTAAGATCTAAAGCAAAAGTAACAGTATTAGAACTTGCTGAAGTATCTACGCCAGTTCCACCTGTCAAAGTTAATGTTTCGGAATCAAGATCTATTGCAATCGTGCCAGAATCAGTTGTAACGTCTAAATCTTCGGCTGTCAGTTGCGTATCAACATAGGCTTTAACACTTTGTTGCGTAGGAACTTTTGTAGCCGAATTAGAGGACATATCATCTTCATCTACTAAATCAGCTCCATCTAGTTTGTCGGCATTTAAATTTGTAACCACAGTTGTTGAAGCAACTGTAAAAGGTGAAGTTCCAGTTGAAACATCTGATTCAAAAGTAGAAGCTCTTAATTCATAAGCTCCAATATCTACATTATTTGCCACTGTCAATGACGTAATTGCATCTACTGTTCCACCATCAATATCAGGTGTATTAATATCTGGAGCAGTTAAAGTTTTATTGGTTAAAGTATCAGTTGTAGCACGACCGACAGATGTATCGGTTGCATCTGGTATAGTCCAAGTTCTATCAGCAGTTGGATCTGTAATCGCCAATGTAGTTTCATAAGCATTATCCGTTGATCCCTCAAAAATTAAATTTGTTGTAATTGTAGCGTTCATTGCCACTGTGTCTGCTGCCGCATCACCTATCTGAGTATTTCCAGTTCCTGTAAAATTAGCTGCTGTAATTGTTCCTGTCGCAGTTAAATTGCGAAGACCACTAAGATCTTTATTTGAATCAACGAGTAAAAATTTAGAAGCACTAACTGTCCCAGCTGTAATTCCATCTAATAAATTAAGTTCAGCGGCACTGGTTGTTACTAAAGTTCCCCCTAACTTTAAACCATTTGTGCCATCGTGCGAAGCCACATCAAGATTGAATGAACCATCTTTGATAACAACTTCTGTTGTAGAAATTTCGAGAGGTGAACCAGTTCCGTCACCATCATAAACACGAGTAGCAGATCCCCCAATTCCTCCGTCAATATGAAGTAGCTGCGTATATCCAGTAGATACAGCTACGTTGGTTAAATCTGTTGCCATAGCATTTCCCTATATAAAAAGTTTAGATATAGTGGGGCGTGCGTTTGCATACCTACCCCACCATATCATTTTAATCAACTACCCTAACGATTAAGGATTGTTGAAGTTTACTATTTGACCAGCAGCAGTACCTGCAGCCTGTGTCAAAGATGCACCAAATAAAACATCAGCCACTACGCTAGTTGCTAAGTGATCAATGTCATATTCACTTTGGACTCTTGGTTCCATTTGCATTGCTAATAGAACAGAATCTTTTGTAAAGATTGATGCTGTTTCATCGCCTGTACCACCATCGTCGTCCCAATCAGTGCTGGTATAAACTGGCATTCCATAAATGGATCCAAGTTGACCAGTGATATTTGGACCTGCACCACCACCAGCTTCTGGACCACGCTCTTGGAAATCAGAAAATTCGCCAAGGCTCATTAATGACATATATCCTGCTGGAGAAGCATAGAAAAATGTTTCACCATCGGTATAGTCAACGCCAATGTCGAGTAATTTCTGCATTCCTGAACGGACAAGAGCAGTTGTGAATGTGTTATCTGCGGACAGAGTAACATCGTTTGCAGTAGCAGATTGAATCATATCAACCGCCAGATAATTTTCCACTTTTTTCGCAAGACCATAGCCCATAGATTTTGCATAGAGAGAGAACAGGTCGTATGACGCCTGGACACGAACAATGTCGTCAATTCTCTTTGCTTCATAAGCGTGTTGATCTATTGAAATTGAAGCTTCGCCATCAGTATTAGCTGAATAAGTTACGGCAGTTCCTGCTGATTTTGCAGCAGCAGTTTCCTCTGAAACTCGAGGGACATGAACAGTATCACCAGAAACAAGATCAGATACATTCGTCACTTGGTTTCTTATACGAAATGCCCTTTCAGCATAATCAAGAATAGCATCTTTCCACACCTCTGGGATAAATTTCGCAGCAGTTGTGGGAGTTACGTTAGCCATTTAAGACTCCTTAATTATTCTTCCTCATAATATCAGCAAAGTGTTTTTTTCTTTCGCTTGGAGCAAGTTTAGACCACTCCATTGATTTGCCACCAGAAACACCACCATCGCTGTTATCTACTTGAGGAACTTTATTTGTAAATTCATTCTTCATCTGTTCCAGCGTTTCAGAATCTAACTTAGACATTTTTTCTCTAAGATTTTCAGGAAAACTCTCAAGAAGCCTTTCCTTCCTTGATTGTTCTATTGAATAGAATTTCTCAGCATCGGCTTTAAAGGAATCACGATCTGTCTTAGCTTCTTCATAGAGAGTTTTGTATTCTTCTCTTTCTTCAGCTTCAGCAACTTCTCGTTCTTTTATTTTACCTTTTAATTCAGACACTTGCGATTCAAGGTTTTTCTTTGCTTCGTTGAGTTCTCTAAAACGATAGCCTGGAACACTATAATCTTCAGCATTATCGTTGCTAGTTACGGAATCAGCTTTAACGTCCTGATCAACGGCTGGAGTTTTAACGTCCTCTACGACTTTTTTTTCTTCTGACATTTTACACCTCTTTAGTGAGTTATATTGTTATGGTTATTCGACCAGATGCCTGGTTGAAATTCTTCTTTAAATTTTTTCCAATAGCATTATCAATAGTTTTTTCAATAGCTTTAACTACAGATGATGCAAATAAATTGTATCCTTTTTTCTCCCAACCTTTTCCGACATTCGCAGCTTCTTTACTGGTAAAGCCAACAACTTGTTTCTTTTTATTTGATTCGTTAGGCAGTCGCATATAACTATCTAAAGTTGAGCCACTAAAGGTTAAATCAATAAAAGAAATATTTTTGCTAAAGCTACCTCTTTTTGCTTTATATGCAGCATAATTTGATGAGTATTTGCCTTTGATAACACGCTTATTTCTGACTTGATCTCTTACTTCATTAGCAGCATTGTCTGCTATATCTTCTAGAGTTCTTAATTTTATATCAGGAATAGTGTTAAGTGGTTTTATTTTTGCCATTACAATCTAGTTCTTTGAGTTAAATCACGTTCATTAAACTGCTGTTGGATTATATTTGCTTTGTACATTTCTTTGCTAGTGAATCTTCTAAATTGATGGCGACAATTAAAGTGTCCACCATTTTCAAAAGTGCTTGGAAATCTATTGTCAATTTGCTTTAATGTCATTGGACCTGCTGCTGAAATCTGTAAACATATATCAGAAGTTCTATCGTCAATCGGACCAGTATAAACATACATTAAATTAGCTGGTGCATTTTGTGCCATTTGTTTTATTACAGATCTATTAAACTTTTGCAAAGAATCTCTGTATAATGATTCAGCTTGAAACTTTGATAGAACGCCAAATTGCCCTTTAGTTAATTGATCAACAAATACCTCTCTTGGCAAACCATTAATAACAGAATCTGTAAACAAACTTTTCATGTGTACATAAGTATCGTCAAACTTTGACCGATATATATTTAAATCACTTTGCACTAAAGATCTTAATATTGTTTCATCTACATCTGCGAATCCGTCCATATTTCTTAAAGCATCTAAATATGAGTTGGCAACGTTGTCTAATTCAGAATTGAATCCAAGTTCGTTTTCAAATAGATCTTTAAAATCTATTCTGCCAATAGCTAACAATAATTCATTCCTGCTTCTTCCAGAATCAATGGTTTTGTTATACAAAGATGCTATTTTATTTAATGCTGCTTCGTATTTATTTGCGAATGTATCTGGGTTATATGACATTAGCTACCTAATATATCACTTAATGTTTGTGTTTGCTCTGGCTGTTCTGGTGTTATTTCAGCTGCCATTTCATTAATTTCATCATCTGTTAAGTCTGGATTATATTTTCTTAACCAATCTTTTGTTGTTGATAAGTTATTATTCCATTCCCAATCCCATTGATTTCGTTCTTCTTGAGCAGTTAGTGGGAATCTTGGTTCTGAAAAATCAACACTATATTCATCTGGCATATTAATACCATGAACTTCTAAAATTCTTCTATCTGTTTTAAATCTTTTATTTTCAACGCCACGCCAAATCATTTGGTAATCGCCCATAACTGATTCTGTAAGATCAATCTCAGCCATCTTTAACGCTTCACCACTAACAAATGCTTCACGACCAACTGACCATTTAACTTTTAAATTATTATTATAAGCCACCGAATCAACATAAAACCTAATTGAATTAATATAAGCATCAAGACTTCCACCTGGCGAAACAAAATTAAATGAAGCACCTTCTGGCAGGATCATGGGCTTATCAACACCTAAAGAAACTTGATTCATTTGATCAACGCCTGTAATAACTGGCTGACCCAACGCTTGTAATCTCATAGCTAAACCAAGTTCAGTCATTAATAAATTAATCATTAGATTTGCATTAACAATATCTGTCGCACCATTACGCATAAAGTCAGTAGTGTAAGGGTGGCGATGGCAAATTGTAAAAGGTAAAACTCCATAAGGATTTATATTGCCATCATTTACTGATTCAATACTGCCGTTTTGATGCACTAAAAAATGTTCATCAGCTGACCAGTAAGCATAAACAACTTCATGTTCTCTTGACTGCCCATGGTTGTAAACTGGATAAATGTAAGCAAAAGGTTTCCTGCTTCTTGGTTCAAATATAGGTTCAAATTCTATTATTTGATCATATTCAACCTTTTTACTTTCTTCATTGTATCTACTTCTGATTAAATGAGAGCCTAATAAATAAGTCAAACGTTCAGCTGTAAGCATGGTTTGATCTAAATTTTTAACACTCTCTAAATACTTTTCATTTGTTCTTACAGGTGGATTTTTGTAACCAATTGCACGAGCATTAATCAGCTTTGATGTAATGTTCTGCACAATTAAAGGAACTTCTAAGGATTTAATTGGAAAATACTTTCCTAAATCTTGTTCCATTTCTTGCGGCATTCCCTCGTAATATGACAAAAAACGATAACGATCTTCAACGCTGTCTGTTGTTATATCTGATAGGAATTTTTTTAATCCACTTCTTACAAAATCTTTACTTTCTACGATCATAGTTCTTTACCATTGTATTGATGTTGCGATTCGTTGAACTATTGGGTATTTGTATTCTATTAAATAAGTGGCTGCATCCAAGCTATGCGTTAATTCTATATTGCTTTTATCAATGCCGCCATTACGATCTCGTTGAACTTGCTCTAAATCTTTGATTAAATATTTACAATTAGGATCTACTGTCATTGTAATTTTACCAGTAGCATCTTTTAATTTTCTGTTCAGGGCATTTAATCTATCCCTGTGCGATGGGTGTTTTTTGCGTGCATAAACTACATACCCATGGTCTTTAAGTATTTGATGATCACTGCGATGTGAGGTTGTAGATCTGGCTGAACCAGCAGGGTCTGGATAAACTTCTTTTGCTTGTTTCCATTTATCTTTCATCTCCTTACATAACATTTCTGTTGAACTGTTTTGTTGCCTAATTTCATCTATATAGTGAACAGTTCCGTTGCCATATATACAAGCCAATACTGCTGACATATAATCTACATTAAAGTCAATACCAATAACATAATAACTGCTATAATCATTTGTAGTTTTAATATGTTCATCTCTATTAAATGCCCAAGCCGCACGATTCGCAGCTGTTTCAAAACTTGCCATAAACTCTTGGCGATATGCTTTTTCATCTAAATTACTTTGAGCTAAAACTAATTCTTCTTCGCTTACAAACCCACCATCAATCGTTTTATACTGCCATGACTTCCAATCTATATCTTCGCCCTGACCTTTTAAAAAATAATCATAAAAATTATTATTACTAAAGCCATCTGGTGTACCAATCATCATTGCTTTTCCATTAGTAGTTGTCAACATAGGATAAATCACTTCTTCAAATACACCTGCTTTTTGGTAAGCGTATTCGTCAAGCACAACCCTTGAAAGCTCTGCACCTCTAAGACTATCACTTGCATCTGATCCTTTAATCGCAATCGTGGCACCTGATTGAGTACAACTCATTTCCGTTTCGTTGATCTTCCAACCTCTGTCTCTCATAATTGACTTTAGCGTTGCCCATACTGTTGTCTTGCCTTGTCTGTAAGTTGGTGATATGTACCAACGATTCTCCCCCTGCATAATTTGACCTTTGAGCAGAAACATCAGACCTAGTATTGACTTGCCGAACCTCCGCCCTGCTGTTATCACCTTGAATCTGGCTGGGTGGCTTAATATTTCTTTTCTTTCTTTTGTTAGATAAATCTGCATTCATTTATATTGGTCTTTATCTTATTCTTTATATTTATATTTAGCTCAATATAAAGAGTTTATAAACCCTTTATTTCTCATCTAAAATATTATCATCAAATTCTAAAACCTGCATAGGTTTAAATTCTTCAGTAATAATATGTTCTTTGCTTTTCCCTTCAGTTCTGTCAAGAACTTCTTTGATAGCACCAAGATCTCCTCTCATTCCCATTTGTAATAACTTTGACAACAACGCTTCCCTTTGGCTTCGGTCATCCATTTCTGAATCAAGAAGTTTGTTCAGAATATCCTTAGCAGCATTTCTTCTGCCGTTTGGATTGCCAGATTCCCCTTTTTTCCATCTATTACCTAAAGTATTCCCTTTGGCAAACTTACCATCTTTGCGTTTGTTTTGCGTTTGTTTATCTGTTTTCAACAATACCAACCATTACTGGCTTTTCAATTAAATCTATTAATTGTTTAACTTTATCAGAATCAATTTCATAGACATCAAATTCTATCCTCCAATTATGAGTTGATTTAAGATTTTTAATTCCTACCAATTCACAATTTACAGCAATGCCCTCATCTTCCATTACTTTTTCTTTTTACCCATTTTCTTTTTCTTTGGGCGACCTTTTTTAGATCCGTATGTTCCTTTACCTTTAGGCATTTTATTTATCCTTTTTCTTTTTCGGTGCGGCTTTTACTGCTTTACCATTTTCATCGCAAACAACGCAACCTTCTTTTTTATAAGCGTCCATTTGATCTTTTGATGGGTTGTTCTTACCAAATACTGAACCATCTTTTCTTTTAAAATATACCATGATTTTCCTTATTGTTTTCTTTTTCTAAAAATCTTTTATATTGATTAGCAGTTCTTCCCTGGCGTTTTAGCTTGGTATTCAATAATCGTTTTGATCTTTTTCGTTGTTTTGCTTCTTTATTAGGCATTAAAATACACCATCAGAAGCATCTCTTTCTAGTTGCTTTTCAACTAACCTTCCACCCATATCTATCCTAGATAATCCCAGCAAAACTTTTGTTCTGGGACTATGACATATATTGCATAAAATGGTATCTGGTTTGTCAGTCGGCAACCAAAATTCCTCCTGAATGTGATCACATCGGGAGCATTTTACATCATGCAAAGGCATTATTTTTTCTGTCTTTCGTGCTAATTGTCATTATTTAATCACGAGTAAGGCATAAATGCCCCTCATATATAAGGGAAAAAGTAAACTTTTCAATACAAAGAATCCTCTAAAGTCTTATCACTGCGTAACTTACAGCGTTTCCACGCCATCTTGATTGAGCCTTCTGATTTATTTAATAATTCAGCGATCTCTTTAAATTTACATTTGCGTATTTGATGATGATAAAACACTTTACTCTCTAATTCGGTCATATTAAAGCCTAGAGTAAACCCTAGATTTAAGAATTTAAGGTTGTCAATAGCTCTTTGCATTCTATCTTGAATGTAGAATTCTTGATCTTGATCGTCCGAATGTCCGCACATTGGGCAGGGGTAGTGGCTTGGTTCTGGCATATAGTTAATTTTTATTTATAATTAAAACATAGACGTTTGGTTTGACAATTTCTTGTACCTAATAACGACATGGCTGTATTCTTCTTGGTTCTTTTTATTCGCATAATGCACAATATTGGGGTATTTATTAACCAAATAAGCACATTCTTCCATTTTTTGCTTTAACCTTTTTCTAACGGAGCCATATCCTCCTTCGGTGTATCTTTTACATTTTGGGATAATCCATTGGTTGACATTCACTTTTCCATAATAAAAAAGATTTAAAGCTGTAAAACTATAATCATCTATTAATTGCGTATTTGTATCAAAAGACAAAACATCTTTTTTAACTAACCAAGCCCTCCCATCAACATGGTTTTTGTATTTATATTTTCTTTTTAAAAAATAACCATTTTCGTTTGAAGCAAACCCACTTAAAAAAGCTCCGTCTTTTTCACATTTTTGTATTTCTGTTTCGCACCTTTTTATAAAATTTTTACTATCAATTTTTTTATTAAAAGATTTATTTGGGTCGATCGTATCAGGAATATCTTCATAATCAGCTTCATCGTAATAATTGTATTCGTTAATCTGTATCAGGTCATCAACAAAAAACAAAGCCCATTCCCCTTTTTCCATCATATTTAAAGCGTAGTTCCTGTTATTTGCAAGACCTTTAGGCTCTTTGGTGGCTATTATATCTCCGTAAATTCTATTATGTTCTAAATATTTTTGCTTGCTTTCTTCGTCGTGACACAAAATTATGTGGTCATTGTTTTTAAAATATTCTGAAGTGGTTATGGAGTCGTACCTGTCATATGTAAAAATAAAAATTTTCATTTTATAAAACCTCCAATTTGCTTTTATGTAATTTTAATTCATGGCGATAACAACCAATCCTTTGTTCTATTGTAATCATTTCTTTTTCAATTTCTATAACAACATAGCAAGGTTCATTTTTAAATAAAACACCTGGTATTTTTGGTATAACGAAACTCCCAATTTTTAATTCCTTTTTAATTGATCCCTGCAAATTCTTGAGCAACTCGCCTTTGATTCAATTGATGCCTTTTCAATTCTTCACTCGGACTACCGCATTTGTACATATTTTCTCTATAATACATTACAAAAGACAATCTAATTGCATCTTTGGTTTTCTTTATCAATTCTGTGTTTCCGTGATACTGATGTACATCGGCTAACAATAAATCATTTGTCCTTAAATCTACTGCTATTTTAAATCTAGGCAAAACGAATAAAACTGGTTCAATATCTTTACAATATGCGACTAAATTTCCAAACCCTTTAGCGTAATCACCTGCATCTGTGTGTACTGCTGTTCTATAATCTTTATTTATTGTAATAGTGGTAAATGCTGTATCTGTTATCCTAAAGTTTGGGTGCGTAGCTTTTGCCATCCCTTTTTGCTTTTCATATCTATCAGGCACTAGTTTTTCAAAAGATTTATCAACGAATTCAATCAAAGGAATTGCTTTTTGAAACTTCTCAAGGTTGTTCTTGTTAAAAGCAGTTGTTCTGCAAAAATCATAATGAGCTGACCTGTCAAAATAACCAGCGATGCCGCTGTTTACTTCTAATTTTTCATAAGTTCCTGGAACAAAAGTTTCTGTAACCTTTGAAAAAGTGCCATCTTTTAGCATTCTTTTTTTTCTCTCACCCCCACTTGCCGCACCCCTGTTTGATGAGGGTGCAGCTGCCTTTTCCATATTTTTATAAGCATCATACAATATTTGTTCAGGTATATAATTTTTTCTAAAAAACAATAAAGGTTGTCCGCTTTCAGTATAAACATCGCAATCATAATCAACAATGTGGTCATAATGGCTTGAGTCTATGAATTTGCCTTCTAATTTTTTAGTTTCTTCGTATGTCAAATGGTATTTAGCTGTTAATTTCTTCAAATTTATCCTCCACTAAATCAAATAACAAATCAGGATAAACTTCGTAATCAGTTTGCCTGATTATATTTTCCAACATTATTATTAATTCTTTTTTTTTGTTATCTGC
>VTLG01017148.1_pt1 | contig 11629 bp, 8 predicted proteins | sample 4694571 | NCBI WGS metagenome assembly VTLG01 (sample SAMN12604809, study PRJNA352737) | marine metagenome | biome: ENVO:00000447; feature: ENVO:00000209|ENVO:00000569|ENVO:01000036; material: ENVO:00002151; isolation source: viral sequences binned using virsorter ... | reverse complement strand
AGAAGAAATTACCTGTTGCTCCACCAGGATTATTAGCACTTAAATGATAATTAAAATTACCTGTACCATAGTTAATTAAGTCAAGTGAAGTATCAGAACTATATGTAAATCCAGAACCACCACCATATCTTAATTCACCATTGTTAGTATTGCTTGTACCTGTTTCTCTACCAAATGTAAGACCTGCAATACCAGTTTCACTCGTTATTTGAATCTCTGCATTACCAGATTTTCTTACTTGTATATCATTTACAGGAGCTTCAGTTGTACCAACTCCTAACTTTGTTGTGTGAACTGTTGTTGCAGCACCAACGTAATTTAAATCATAATTTTCAGTACCAGTTCCAACTCTTCCACTTGATTCTACATTTAATAATTCCCACCACTGACCTGCGTGTGCAAAATATAAAGCACCTGTAGCATGAACATGAGCTACCGCACCATGATAACTTCCAGCAGAAGGTAAATCTGACATACTGGAATATAAAAATGGTAAAACATTATTAGTTGCTGCACCTTCTACTCTGCCTGAAAATGTTGATACTCCAGATACACTTAAATTATCTAAATTAGTATGACCATCTATATCTAAGTCTGAATTAATATCGACAGCACCTGCAAAAGTACTTACACCAGTAACACTTACATTATCCAAATCAGTATGGCCATCAACATTTAAAATACCAGAACTTGGAATTGATACAGTTCCAGTTGAGTTTATCTGAAGTCTTTCATTAGATGATGCTGTTCCAGATGTGAAAAATTGAATACTACCAGCGTCTTCTGCTACTATTCTTATAGGACCTGTTCCTCTATGTCTAAAATCAGAAGTAGCATTAGCACCTCCATCATTTCTCAATACTCTTAAACCATAATCAGTATAAGTGGCATCACCAACAAAATCAATAAATGCATTATTGTTTCCAACAGTTCCACCAATCGAAATACTTGTATCATTTCCTGAATTTAAGAATACACCATTACCTCTTACATCTAAGTCTGCATTAAGAAGAACGTTACCAGAAATAGTAGTCGCACCTGTGATATTACCAGTTAAATCTCCAACGAAAGATGTTGCGGAGATAATACCAGACGCATTTATATTACCCGCAGAACTAATACCAACACCTTTTTGACCAGCATCAACATTATTACCAATTTGCAAACTACTTCTTGGGTCGGTGGTAGCTATACCAACATTACCTCCAGTGTTAAAAATACTTGTATACCCTAATCCTACATCAACATCTTGCCACTGTGAGGTTGGCATGCCCTGTAAAAATCTTGCATCACCAAAAAAAGTAACAATTCCAGCACCCTGAGCTGTAATGATACCACTCTTAATACTAACTCCAGCACCAATTATTTGTGATGGATCGAGAGTTGTTATAGTTACTATACCTATACTTGCATTTGTAATGCTAGTAAATCCACTAATGGTTGCGTTACCACGAACATCAAGAGCCTCTGTTGGTACGGTGGTTCCAATACCCACCAGACCAGTGGAAGTCACTAACAGATTGTCATCATCAACCTGTACCCCGTTACGAAAATTAAAATTCTTCTTGATATTTGCCATCAGTTATTTTTTTAGTTATTTATGAGGACTCTAGTGCAGAAACTCTCGCAGATAATTCCTTTATTGCTTCAATCAATACTGGAATTAATCTTTCATAACGAACAGCTTTGATACCATCAGGTCTAGTGACTGTTACACCTGGTAAACCAAGTTTTTCAACATCTTGAGCAATAACTCCAGTATCATCACTGTGTCCATCTTCACAGCAATCATCCATGTATATATCTGTATCTGTATTTTTTGTAGGATCACTTGAAATACCAACTCTAATAGCATCGTCAAATACAGAGTCTTTCCAATCGTAAGTATAACCTGTCATCAAACCTACTTTTTGAACTGCATTTGTAATTACTGCCAAGTTTTCTTTTAAATTCAAGTCAGATGAGTTAAAAGCAATAATATCATCACCAGCGAAAATTTTACCACCAACACCTAAACTATTTGTAATCTTAACAGCAGCATTATTGGATGCAAGAGTTCCACCTGGATTTGCAGATTTAAGTTCAACAAAACCATCTACATCTAATCTTGCTTGAATATCAACTTTATCGTTTGATGAATCTAATTTTAAATCACCAGTAGTGGTGTTTATTGTTGTACCATCAGTCAATCCAAGTGTTATATCATTTGCTCTTATATTACCTTGAACTCTTAATTGAGTGTCATCGTAAGTAAAGTTAGATGATGTGCTTGTTGTGTCAGTTCCACTATTAAATATAACTGCATTTGCAGTACCAACTATGTTTGTAGCAGTTGTAGCTGTTGTTGAATTACCAGTTAAATCTCCAGCAAAAGCAGTTGATGTTAGAGTATTAGTACCAAAATTAAATGTAAGTTGTGGATCAGTCTTGGCAGTGGTCATTGTGCCAGATGTTTTATCTGTCAATACAACTCTTTCACTTCCAGAAGTAGCAGCGGATAATTGAGCACCTGTATTAGATAATCCAGAACCATCACCGAAGAATGTAGAAGCTGTAATCGAACCAAATCCAACAATATCAGGAGAACCAGATCCAACAATATCTCCACCTATATGCATACTCTTAGCAATACCAACACCACCATCTATAACAACTGCACCTGTAATAGTGCTAGTGGAGTTTGTAATATTATTAACGTTTAGTTGACCAGTTTCAGCAATATTAACATTACCAGTTACATCTAATTTTTTATTTGGATTTGCTAATCTAACGTTCTCGTTAAATGTGACAGGACCATCAAACTGAGATAATATTTGTTTCGATGTTCCACCTTCAACAAGTAATCTCTCCTTGACAACTACTTCATCAGCAACAATACTTAATCTATTAGGATCTTCACCTGTGACAGTTGGTATAGGAATATCAAACGTGGTTTGTTGTCCACTTGCAGATGCAATCTTAGTGTTCCCAATATAGAAATCACCCTTGTCATTCATACCTGTGTAAACTACGTTACCGCAAGATGTTTCTTGTGACTGTGTAAGGAACTCTTCTCTCTCTGATAATGATCTGTTCTGTAATTGAGGTAAAGCAGTTGAGTAGTTACCTGGACCATAACCAACATATTCAAACGTATGCCCAGATGCCCTTAGTATAGATGGTCTACGAAGTTCAATAGGTATAGGTTTTATTTTTTTAATTTTAGAGTTTGCTGGATGTGTAGAACTAATTGTACCCAATGCACCACGAATCACAGATATTTCATCTCCAGCACCACCACTTAAAGATGATGATGCAATTCTCATGATTTCACCATTAATTTCAATGTAAGAACCAAGAGGGAAACGACTTACAATCGAGGTTGCATTAGTAGTTCCATCTGATAAAGTAACTTTGAATGCGGAATCTGATGAAGATATTAATTCATTAAGTTTAAGTGTTTCATGATCAAATATGGATAAACCTCTTACACCTAAATTTTCACCTGATTTACTTGATAATGCTTCATTATCAGATAATCCATGTTTAAGTATATACTTTGGACTTGAAAGTGCTGTAGTTGTGACTGCTGTGAAGGTATCAACATCGGGTACACTTGCAACTATAAAATCACCTAAGCTTGCATCACTAGCATTTAGTACTCTAAATTTATTACCAACCACTAAACCATGAGCAGCAGTCGTATTAAAAGTAGTAACTGTTGAGGAGAATGAAGCACTTCCTACAGCAGTCCAAGGACCTAAATCAATTATTTGTTGCCCATCTAATATTAAATCACTTGCAGTTTTAGAAACTGTAATCTGTTTTGTTGAATTAACAGAAGTGATACGATGATAAGAATCAGTTCCAGTTGATATTCCAGTAACCTGTATATAATTACCAGTTGCAGTTGATATACCTGCAGCTGATACAACTATAGATGCACTGGGAGATCCACCAATACCACCTGTAGCAACGGAAGAACTATCAAAGAAGTATGTCCCTGCACTGTAATTTGATCCACCTTCCTTTATTGAAACAGAAGTTACAGAATTTCCAGATACAGTTACATCAGCAGTAGCTCCATTCCAAACTGCCGAACTAGGTGCAGCATTACTATTGAAGATTTTAATATTATAATATGTACCATTTGTATGACCACTACCACCTGTGATAGAACTATGGAATTTAAGTGCTTGTAATCCGTGCTCTTCTTCTAAATTAATTACTGTACTTGTATTACTATTAATTGCAGAAGATATACCGATTGTGGCATCAAATGATTTTAGGAATTTGTTTGTTGTTTCTCTTGTTATACTCTTTTTAAGATCGTTAGTTACAACATCACCTAGAGGAAATCTTTTTGCGAAAGAAGTTGCTTCAGGTGGGTTTGCATCTACATTATCACGGTCATATTCAGGATATAAATTAACAATATTTTGATTGTATTTACTGTCTGAGAATTGACCAGATGATTCGGTCATTGCATTATCACTATTCAATACGAATAGATGATAGATACCATCCTGCACCCCATCTATGTAAGGAGTTACAACCTCAGTTCGATATACGAAGAAGTTGTCTTTATTATCATTACGACTAAATCTTGGTAGTAATGTTGTACGAGTATGTGTATTATTTGTAAATGTTCCAACTGTATGAGTTAAACCCTCTACATCTGTATTTGAATATCTAAAGACTTTATCATTAATAACACTATCAACGATAAAAGTACCGTTGTAACCTTTGTCATCTAAACCAGTTGAGTTAGTTGAACTTAAAACATTTTTAATAACAATTTGATCACCAACATTAACATTATGAGATTTATCTGAACGTATTGTTACGAGATTAAGTGTACTATCAAAACTCGCTTGAGATATGAATCTTGTATTACGATCAAAAGCATAATCACCAGCAGTAATAGATGTTTTTGTAAAGTCAGCGTTATTTAATACGGTTGTGAAATTTGAATCTTGTAATACAAATCCATCAACAGGATCTCTTCCGTTTGTCAGTTCTTTTGGTACAACATATCTCAACTTATAAATTTTCTCATCTAAACTTCTGTCATCATCTTTTCTCAAAATATATGAAATATCATCAGTGCCGATAGTTCCATCATTTAATTTTGCATGTAAAGTGTTTCCACTTACTAATGTATGAATGAACCATCTGCTTCTTGATGTATCATACTGTATTGGATGTCCAGCATCGTTAGGTTTTTTATCAGATACACGACTTATAATTCTAAACTTATCAGTGTTGCTTGCAACAGTATTGATGAAAATTGGATCAGCTAAATCTGCATTTGTTTTAGATGATGCAATCCTAATTTGAAGATTAGATAGATCACTATCATTACCACCTACTCCAGTACCAGTAATAGCAAAATAAACTGTATGTGGGTCAATATTTTCTGGTAAATCGCCATTGTCAGCAATAATTCTTATGGATTCACCATTTTGTAGTGAGTGACCTTCACCGATAGTAAATACAGACTTAACAGATGCAGTAGCGTCTGAGTGAATTGCTTCATAATTTTTTTCAGATGTATCTGTAGTTGCAGCAGTGCCATTTGACATGACAACTGTAGCCTGATAAGTGGTGCCACCTTTGTCAACATAAATTTTTTCACCAACTTTAGCACCAATTCTAAATCCTTGTGCTATATGTGATGGGGGTACTGTCTCTGACTCCTGACCAAACAAATATAATTTTGATGTGCTTGAAGATGTGTCTTTAAATAATTGTAAGTACTCAATCTTTTGGTCACTTGTAACAACTGAACGTGGTGTAATTACTGAAGTAATAAATCCTTTATCATCTTTAGTAAATGCTTCTTTCTTAAATCCTTCAGCAGCAAGAGAGAATGTACCAAAGTTAGAGTTTGAGTTAGTAATAGATGCGTCAGCACCATTTATCATATTAAAATGACTATGGAAACCAATTGCAAATACAGATACAATTTGAACAACAGCATCGTTAGACACTTTTATATGACTTGTTCTCCAACCTTTACGATAATTTGCTTCTTGATCTAAATGATATACTGTTTCTGGGTTTGTTGATGATGATTCAGATGATAGTAAAGTTCCTGTTTGTTTAGAGAATACAATACCACCATATCTGCGGTTAGTGCTATCATATTTTACAAATGCTCTGTCATCTTTTTGCAGTGATACAGCAGTGAACTGTGCCACAACCATAGACCTAAAACCATCCGCTTTCTTTCCATCAGCATGCATACCCTGCATACCGAACACTGAGCGTAATGAAGTATTAAAGATATATGGTGAAGCACCAGTTACAGTATCAGTCTCAACTAATACCTGTCCATTGGCAGAACTTAAACCTCCAGCAGAACCCGCTGGCAAATTTGGTCTAACAAATGGAAGTGAGTATTGAAATCTCGTTGAATCAATTACATTTGAAACTTTAGTAGATATATTATAATCAGCTACATTGATACCACGAATCTTAATTGGTGTTCCACCTGTAAGGTTATGTTCTATATTAGTAGTTACAGTAACTACCTGACCTGGTGTTGCTCCATCTCCAGATTCAATATTGGAAATGTTAAGTGGATCTGTTGCAAATGCACCAACAATTTCAAATTCAGGTCTTTGTGGAGAAAAACCTTTGGGTGCAGATGGATATTTCTGTGTTATCGATCTTCTTGCTGCTGCTTCATTGTACGCATTAGACAACTTACTGTAATATATGTCTAAATCTGTTAATTCACTAAACTGCTCTAATCTAGTAACACCATCAGCATATTCAAAACAGGTTAACTTATGGTGAGAGAAAGTAGGTTTTGATTGATTATTTGAACTAAAATCAACTGGGTCTGTATAAACTAAACCAGAATCATCACCATCAAAAAAAGTAAACTGCCAGAAATAACAAGCACCTGTTATTCTGAATATTGCACTTTGTTTGACTATATTATCTGTAGGGTTGGGAACATATAAAGGTCTTATCTTTGTTTTTCTTAAATCTAATCCTACTATTGAAGTTCCTCTAGGTACTATAACTCCACCGTTTATACTATTAAATTTGTATAGAATATTATCTTCTTGTGTTAAATCAAAATTAGAATTTAGTGTTAATGTGAAAGTATTTAATGCTCCAGTTGCAGCTCCACTAGGACTAATTGCCTTTGCAACTCCACCATCGTCTCTTATTGCAAAACCAGGTCTATTATCTACAATATGATTACCAGGAAAAAGTAATATAGTCGTTCTTTCTACTAAATCATTATCATCACCAGCTACGTATGAGAATCTAGCAGACTCTATCAGTGCTCTCTGAATAGTTTTAAAGGGTTTTGTTAATGAATTACCTTGATTATCAATGGCATCAGTCGAATCAAGATCATTTGGATTTACATAAAGGATACGACCCTCTGTATTCTTTATAAAATTCTCTAACTTATTAAGAGGCATCTTTTTATACTACAATAAATGTGATCGAATAGACCATACAATACTAGGTCTATTTAGCTCATAACTCATCCGTATCTATATGAATAGATATATCATCTGGCAATTCTTCTGGGTTTTCCAAATCAACCATAAACAAACAAGGATGTAATTCTTCTTCAACGAGATATGAATAATATTGGTACATATCAGCATCATCAAAGGTTCTTTGTTTATCTGCTTCTTTAATTAAATCATGATCTCTTAAATGTCCGTCAGGTAGTTCATCAAAAGTAAAAGGCATACCATTGATGTAATACATCTTGACAATCATGCTACCTCCACGAAACCAACAGAAATTAGTTGTTATTTTATATTTCATGTACCAAAGAATTATTTATCTGAGGTCAATGCTAAATCTGCATACTTTATCATATATGGTTCAAGCATTTGATCACATACTTGTAAAACTCTAATAAACTCTGCAGAATCCTCACATGCAATTATCTTATTATCTCCATCACTACTTTTGAGTTTGAAAGTTCTGGCACAGATGTCAACAATAACTTCGTATACAAATTCTTCCATATGAGAAATTTTTTTTCTTATTATAGCATATGTATAAAGTTCGTCAAGTTAAACCATAGACACCACTATTTCCAACATAAACAAAATTTCCAGACACTACACTTCTACCCTCACAATAATTTTTAGGTACATGATGATTTAACTTTGAATCAAATATTACCATTTTTCCTTCCTCTGGTTTCACAACGTGCCCAGATGTATCAAAAATTAATGGAGAGGAATTCTCAGGAACGTTAACAAAGTAAACAAATGAATATACTGATGGTTCATGATTATGAAACTCAATAAAATCCCCATCGGAATATAAAACACCCCAACATTCAGAACATATGACATCATCTACATCAAAATTTAATTTTAAATTGTAATTTGCAAAATCTTTTACTATGTCGAACAAGTCGTCATTTGTTTTCCAACCAGTCATTTTAGCATGAATTGCTGGTGGTTTAGATGGGTCGGAATTTTTTTCTAATATAACATCATGAAGAATAGGGTTGAGAGATTCTGCATGTGGATACATAAACTCAGATATTCTTAACTTCTCATATATTTCTTTCATTATGTTTTGATAATAAAAACCAAAGCATAGTAAGGTGGTAGATTTGCATTAGTCGCTGAAGAACCTTGAGCGTCAGTTGTACCACTAAATGAGTGAGTATGACTACCAGAACCACTAGTGTTAATATTTCTTTGAGCACAGTCATTATTATTTGCTGGCCAAGGTCTGTAACCATTATTAATTACAACATACTGATCAATGTATTGATGATTGTGATTTCCACCTGTTGTGGATGCACTGAAGGGGTGAGAATGACTTACTAGTGTTGCATCTTTAGAACCACCAGTATTATGTCTTGAATAACTATTTCCTGCACCAATTATGAATCTATCTCTTAAATCTGGAACATTTGATTGACCGAGAACTGTTTGTAATGCACTTGAAGATGCTGTTCCACCGTTGCACAATTGCCAACCTGTAGGTGCAGAGTTTCCTCCATATGCGACTATAGTACCAGTTGGAAGTGTTGCATTTGAACCAGGTGGACCAGGAGGACCTTGTGCACCTTGAGGACCTGTTGGACCTTGTGTACCACTTGAACCTTGAGGTCCTTGAGGACCTATCGGACCTGCTGGTCCTTGTGTGCCACTTGAACCTTGAGTGCCTTGAGGACCAGTAGGTCCTTGTGTTCCTTGAGCTCCAGTGGCACCTTTATCTCCTTGAGCACCTTGAGGACCTTGATCTCCTGTCGCACCTTTCTGTCCCTGAGAACCTTGTGCACCTTGAGGACCTTGAGCTCCAGTGGCACCTTTCTCTCCAATTTCTCCTTTATTTCCTTTTTGTAATACGTCTCCTTTTTGACCCTTATCGCCAGTGGCACCAGTTAAACCAACTTCACCTTTATCTCCTTTTGTTCCTATTTCACCTTTAGCACCAGGATCAGGAATACGATTCCATGCGTATCCATTCCACCTCCAAGTAATAGTGCCTACTGTGAAAGTTTGATTAAAAGCTGGATTATTAGGAAAATTAACTGCCATGAAATTATTTAGTTCTAAACACAAAAATATTCAATTTGTTCATCTACAGAATCAAAGAAGAATACTTGATTATTCCTAGATTCGTTACCAAAGTATCTATCGTTAGTAACATCCATCCCATGAATAAATTTTAGACCATCAAAAAGAACTAATCTATTATAAGAAGGTTCAAGAGTTTTTAATAATTTATATTTTTCTTTTAATCTCCAAGGTTCATGATGTTCATTTATAGGTTTATTTTCTTTTTCATTAAAATCATCGATTAATTCTGATGAATACAAATTAGTACCCCACTGATCATGAAAGTAAACAATACCATTATATCCTACGTCTTTATGTGGCCACCAATAATTATCATTAAAGTTATTAAATTTCAAACTATCCTCGTCTGTATTGAAGAAAGTGACATTTGTATTAATAAGAGACCTAAATGGTTGATCTCCAATTAATTTAGTTAAAAAAAAGTATATGTGCATCACCCTCTCATCAAATTCAGAATATCTTCTATCATCAAAATAAATCCCATTATAAGATGGTTTTTGTTCTATTTTCCATAGACCAACTTTACCCTCATTTAACGGAGATACAAATATATGTTCATACACTTGTTCTGGATATTTGTAAAAATTATCTATAGTAAAGACGGGAGAATCTTCTAGATATTCTATCTTTACTTCGTTATCCTCATTTAAATCAAATATATTCATCGGCACTCATAGTTTCAACATAATACCATGTTACAGCAACTCTTTTCTTTCCTTTGGTGACAATTTCGCCACAATGAGGAAAACACCAATTTGATGGAAAAATAAGAGCCTGACCTGGTAGGGGTTTAAATTCTTTGTGTGGGAATATTGTTCTACCACCCTCAAATTCATTTGTCAAATATAATATAATTGAAATTGTCCTATAAAATTCTTGTCTATGTTGGTCAGCAGTATCATGATGAAAAGTATATTTTTGATCTTCAACATAATCTAAAATTTGTATTCCCTCCCTCCATGATTTTGTGTCATATCCACCTGGTACAGGATAATGTTCAAAAGTAGAATTTATTTTCGATACTCTCTCTTTATATTCATCCAAAGCTAAATTCATTTTTAAATGAAGATTTTTGGTTAAATGATGGTCTTCCATGAGAGTGCATCCAGTGCTACTTCTTAATGAAGTATCAGTAGTCGGATTTTCCTTATCACCGAAAACAGTATTAGGTTTGAAATTCAGAGTATCAATATGATGATTTAATTCTTCAACTTCTTTAGGAGATAATATTTCTATTATCTGAATAAGGTCATGCATAAAAAAATAGTAATTATTAGGATGGCGGTATCCACTTATAAGTAGTATCACCAACAGTAGATCCAATTCCTACACCTTCGGAATTATATATAAACCCCATTCCACCTCCGTCATCAGTAGCGGGGATGCAGTAGTATCCTTCAGGTGGTTGCCATACATTGGAATCGCCATCCCATATTACTGTGTCTATAACTTCATTTGAAGAAGTTTTTATAATGTGATATCTTGCCATAATTTTATTGTACTACAACTCTAAAATAAAAACAACACCGCTACTTCCACCGTTTCCAGGTTGGTTTTTACCACCACGACCAGGAGCACCCCCTCCATAGTTTCTTAAGAATGATGAATACCCTCCAGCTCCACCACCACTTTCACCACTGTTTCCACTACTAGTTAGTTGACAGTTAGAGGAACCTCCTCCTCCACCACCTCCACCTCCAGCATAGGGAGCGTAAGGTGAACCACCACCACCATTTCCATAACAAGTTTGACCATTTCCATGTGGATCAACGTAAGACTGTCCTCCTGAAGGACCATAGCTGCGGCTTCCACCACCACCGCCACCACCAACTTGCACGTTGAATGCTGAACCCATCTCTGAAGAATTGAAGAAGCGAAGTCCAAATCCACCTCCTCCTCCACCACCGCTACTGGCTGACCATCTTCTTGTTCCAGGACCAGTGCCTCCTGATGCACCTCCACCACCTATCATACCACACAAGTATTTTGAGGTGCCTGAAGATACTGCAACACTGTTCGCACTGCTAGTCCATACTCGGAAGTTAGCGTTTGCTGTA
>VTLG01015424.1_pt1 | contig 11629 bp, 14 predicted proteins | sample 4694571 | NCBI WGS metagenome assembly VTLG01 (sample SAMN12604809, study PRJNA352737) | marine metagenome | biome: ENVO:00000447; feature: ENVO:00000209|ENVO:00000569|ENVO:01000036; material: ENVO:00002151; isolation source: viral sequences binned using virsorter ... | reverse complement strand
AAAAACTTTGCAACAATAAATCAAAACCTCGTAATCAAAGAGGGTAGTACATTGACAACAATGTCTGCTATGAAAAATATAGTTGCAAAGGCAGATGTAGAAGAATCATTTGATAAAGAAGTTGCAATCTATGACTTGAATGAGTTTCTTGCTTCTATATCTTTATTTACAAGTCCAGTCTTAGAATTTAATGATGGATTTGTAACTATCAAAGAAGAAAATAGTCCAAAAAATTCTTTGAAGTATTTTTATTCAGACCCATCAGTTGTGACTTCACCTAATAAAACTATCACTATGCCAAGTAAGGAAGTGTCATTTAAATTAGGTGGTGAAGATTTAAACAAACTGAAAAGAGCTGCTGGTGTCATTGGAGCGCCAGATTTAGTCTTAGAAAAAACAAATACAGGTTCATTCTTAACTGTAAAAGATAAAAAGAATGATACTGCTAATACTTTTTCTCTAGATGTAAATACTCAATCAGATGGTAATTTTAACTTTTATTTTAAGGTAGAAAATTTAAAAGTTATGGATGGTGACTATGATGTAGAAATATCATCTAAAAATATTAGTCATCTATCATCTAAAAGTAAAGATGTAGAGTATTGGGTGGCACTTGAACCTGAATCAAGTTATGAATAAAAATTGGATTATATATTATGGAAACTTTTTTATGGGTAGAAAAATATCGCCCAACAAAAATCAATGAGTGTGTTTTACCAGACCATTTAAAAAATACTTTTAAAGAATTTGTAGAAGATAAACACATTCCAAATCTAATTTTATCTGGTGGGCCTGGAATTGGTAAGACAACAGTTGCCAAGGCGATGTTAGATGAAATTGGAGCAACATCATTAGTCATAAATGGTTCAGAAGAATCTGGTATTGATGTTCTCAGAAATAAAATCAAAAACTTTGCCTCGACAGTATCCCTAGAGGGTGGTCGTAAGTATGTCATACTTGATGAGGCAGATTACTTAAATCCCCAATCTACACAGCCTGCTCTTCGTGGGTTTATGGAAGAATTTCACAAAAACTGTGGATTCATTCTTACTTGTAATTATAAAAATAGATTAATAGAACCTCTACATTCTAGATGTAGTGTTGTTGATTTTATTATTGCAAAAGAAGATAAACCTAAACTTGCAAAAGACTTTTTTGGTCGTGTTAAAAATATCCTTGAATCAGAGAATATAAAATATGAACCTAGAGTTGTGATGGAAGTATTAACTAAATACTTTCCAGATTGGCGAAGAACAATAAATGAATTACAAAGATATTCTACATCTGGTCAAATAGACGCTGGTATCCTTGTAAATGTATCGGAGGTAAATATCAATGAACTTGTGGCTGCACTCAAAGCAAAAGAATTTACAAATGTGCGAAAGTGGATTGTGCATAATCTTGACAATGACCCTGTTCGCATGTACCGCCGTATTTATGACAGTCTTTATAACCATGCTGATTCTAGTACAATACCCCATGCAGTTCTTATCTTATCTAAGTACCAGTATCAGTCAGCTTTTGTCGCCGACCAAGAAATAAATTTGTTGGCATGTCTAACAGAAATTATGGTGGATGTGAAATGGAAATAGATAATGTACAAGTGGTAAAACCTTTTGGGCCTCTAATTATGTTGGCACAATTACCAGAGGGTGTTATTAAAAAATTAAATGAAATAGTTGATGTAATTAAAGATAAAAAAGATATGGGCGCTAGACTTGCTGGTGTCATAGAAACTGAAAGTGAAATACCACACTCTATGTTAGAAGAAAAAAAAGTGATGAATATCTTTCATGCACTATCTAGAAGTTATATAGAACAAGCTTACTTAAACGCTGGTTTACAAGACCAATGGAATGCTATGGATGTAAAAACACAAATGCAATCTATATGGTCTGTATCTCAATATGAAAATGAATATAATCCACAACACAATCATTCACATTGTCAAATAAGTGCCGTGTTATATTTAAAGATTCCTGCTATGAAACCTAGAAACATACCTAACAAACCAAGAGAAAAAGATGGTCAAATAGAATTTACATTTTGTACAAATGAAAGTATTTTTACAACAGGTTCTTTTGTGGCAAGACCAAAACCAGGCATGTGTTTATTATTTCCTAATAGTTTGTATCACCAAGTATATCCTTTTCAAGGCTCTGGTGAGAGAAGAAGTATCGCATTCAATATGGCGTTTAAAGGATTTAGTAAATCTAGTGGAATACAACTCGCTGGAGATAGTGTAAACTTATATAATGAAACTAATCACGCTGACACAATACCATGGCGTGTAATAGAACAAGGATATCACAAATAATGTATGAATTAAAAGAATATTTAAATGCCATAAATTCTTCTAAAGAAAGACTTATGGATGGTGAAGATGAGATGTGGGAAAAGAAATATCCTGCTTATATCGTAAATAAATGTGTTGCTCCATTTCAAGATACCATATTCCTAGTCAATGAGATGAATATGAATCACCACATGGATAACAAATTACAATTCGACTTTTTACTAAATACTCTAAGAACAAGGAAAAGATATACACCTTGGCTAAAAGCGAAGAAAGAGAAATATTTAGAATATGTAAAAGAGTATTATGGATATGGTAATGAAAAAGCAAAATCAGCTCTTGATATACTAAATGATGAACAATTAGAAACTATCGTGAATAGTTTAAATAAAGGCGGTAAACATGGAAAATAATATACAGTGGTCACAGGAGCAGATGTTTGAAGTTCTGTTAAAAGAACCTGATGACTTCCTAAAGATTAGAGAGACATTATCTCGTATCGGAGTTGCTTCTAGAAAAGAAAGGAAACTATATCAGTCTTGCCATATACTTCATAAACAAGGTAGATATTATATCGTTCACTTTAAAGAATTATTTGCACTTGATGGTAAGGATACGAATTTATCAGAGAACGATATTGCTAGAAGAAACACGATAGTTAAACTTCTAAGTGATTGGGGATTGGTGACTATGAAAGGAACACCAGAACCGATTGCACCACTAAGTCAAATTAAAATTATCGCATTCAAAGAAAAAGATGAATGGATATTAGAAACTAAATATAACATAGGTAAAAAGAAAGAGGTAGAGTAGTGGCATATTCAAATAAAGTTTTAGACCATTATGAGAATCCTAGAAATGTAGGTTCTTTTGATAAAGAAGATAAGAATGTTGGCACTGGTATGGTCGGAGCACCTGCTTGTGGCGATGTCATGAAACTTCAAATTAAAGTAGATGATAATAACATTATAACAGACGCTTGTTTTAAAACTTATGGTTGTGGTTCAGCAATTGCCTCATCATCATTATTAACAGAATGGGTAAAAGGTAAAACACTTAATGAAGCAACAGAAATTAAAAATACAGATATTGCAGAGGAACTTGCACTACCACCAGTAAAAATTCACTGTTCAGTTTTGGCAGAAGACGCTATCAAAACTGCTATCGCAGACTTACAAGAAAAACAAGAAGCGATGGGTAAGTGGCAACCTCAAAAATAAATTATGGAAAACTTCAAAAAATTTCTATCTGAGCAATCAGATGAACAACCTTATAGATTTGTTATAATCTACAATGACCCTAGTAATGTTGGTGATGATTCAAAAGAAGAAACTGAACCACTTGCTGATAAAATGTTATCTTATGGTAAAGAACTAGGATTAGCTGGATTCAAAGCGAAAATAGAGGAAACATACATCACTAAAAAAGATGATAAATTATTTGTACATGATAAGGAAGATAATAAATTTGAAATAGATGAAAATACTATTGTATTTAATAGGTCTAAATCAAATGATTTTCCAAGTTGGCAAAACTTCTATCGTGAACTTACTATTAATGATGTTAAAGTTATTAACCCTATGGCAGTTCATAATGTATGTTGGGATAAGTATCATACTTATCTAACATTAGAACAAAATTCTATTAAACAACCTCATACAGTTTTGGTAAATGATTTAGATAAATTAGAAGATATTCACAAACGCATTGGTGGTAAGTTTCCTGTTGTTCTCAAAACAATCTTAGGAACTGGTGGAGTTGGTGTTCTTAAAATCAAAGATGAAGCTCAACTATTATCGTCTGCACAAGTTATTAATAAGTTAGGTTCTGAAAGAGGTCTTATGCTTCAAGAATATATTGACATAGATTTTGATGTTCGTGTTATGATGGTTGCTGGTAAAATTATGGGTGCGATGAAAAGACCAATCGCAGATGGTGATTTTAGAAGTAATGTTCATCAAGGTTCTAAACCAGAGAAATTTAAACTTACAAAACTTGAAGAAGAAATATGTTATAAAGTAGATAAATTAATTGGTGGTAAATGGATTGGTGTAGATTTAATTGTATCTAAAGATAGAGAAAAAGTTCCACCATATGTTTTAGAGATAAATTCACAACCAGGCCATGTAGGATATGATTCGGTTCATAGTGGAAGTATATTGAAAGACATTTTAAAAATATATTTGAATAGAAATAATTGGAGAATAGATAATGATTAATGCACTAAGAAAAAAATATGAGGCAGAGATTGAAGCTGCAAAAGCGAACATTGATGTCTATATAAAAAACCCAGTAGGTATTGGTGAACACCCAGACCTAGTTGCAGCTATGGATACAGAAATGACTAAGTTGGCAGACGCTTCTGATAAACTCGCAACACTGAACTCATTCTATCCAGAAACAGCAGAACAATTTTTACAAGAGGAAGAAAATTTATAATTGACAAAACCTGTTGAATCTAATATAATTATATCATGCAATTTTATACTAATGTGACGCCTTGGGGCAACAATCTCCTTGTCAGAGAATATGTGAATGGTGAAAGGATTAATCGAAAGGTTAAGTATTCCCCCACTCTATTTTGTAAAGTTCTAAAAGAGACTGGTTATAAAACTCTTGATGGACAAAATGTCACACCTATTAAACACGAAACTATCAAAGAGGCAAAAGAATGGTTAAAGTCTTATGAAGACCAACCACATCTAATCTTTGGAAATACTTTATTTCAGTATAATTATATTGCAGATTCATATCCTACTTATGTGAAATGGGATATTGATAAGATTCTTGTTGTCACTATGGATATAGAGGTGGCATGTGAAAATGGATTTCCAAATCCAGAGAATGCGATTGAACCTTTACTATCAATCACAATTAAAAATCATCAAAATAAACAAATAGTAGTTTGGGGTATAGGTGAATATAAAAATAACAGAGAAAATGTCACTTATATTAAATGTAAAACCGAACAAGAATTAATAAAAGAATTTTTAACATTTTGGCAAAAACATCAACCAGATGTAATCACAGGTTGGAATACAGAATTTTTTGATATACCATATCTATGTAATCGTATTAAAAATTTATATGATGAAAAAGAAGTAAATAGACTTTCGCCTTGGGGTAATGTATCAGACAGAGAAGTTTATCAAATGGGTAGAAGACATCAAGTTTACGATATTCAAGGTATATCACATTTAGATTATTTTGATTTATATAGAAAGTTCACATATACTAGTCGTGAGAGTTACAGACTTGACCATATCGCTCATTTAGAGTTAGGTGAGAGTAAAGATGACAATCCATACGAAACATTCCGAGAATGGTATCTAAAGGACTTTCAATCGTTCATTGACTATAATATACAAGATGTTGAGATAGTAGATAGATTAGAAGATAAATTAGGTCTTATTGAATTATGTTTGACTATGGCATATGACGCTAAAGTAAATTATATGGATGTATTAGGTTCTGTAAAATATTGGGATATACTCATTTATAATGAACTAAGAAAAAAGAATGTTGTAATACCACAAAAGATTCAAAGAAAAAAGAATGAAAAGTTTGAAGGTGCATATGTAAAAAATCCAATCACTGGCATACACAAATGGGTTATGTCTTTTGATTTAAATTCTTTGTATCCTCATCTTATAATGCAATATAATATTTCACCAGAAACATTAGTTGCAGATAAAAAAATTAAAAATATGTCAGTTGAAAAATTACTAGATAAAAAAGTAGATACATCTATATTAAAAGATGTGACACTAACACCAAATGGTGCTTTGTTTAAAACAACAGAAAAAGGATTTTTGCCTGAACTCATGCAAAGACTGTATGATGACAGGGTCAAATTCAAACAGTTAATGTTGGAGGCGAAGAAAGATTATGAAAGAACTAAAGACCCAAAACTTAAAAAAACAATCTCAAAATTCCACAACATCCAAATGGCAAAAAAGATTTCTCTTAATAGTGCATACGGCGCTATTGGTAATGTCTGGTTTAGGTATTATAATCTTTTGGTCGCTGAAGCAATTACTACCAGTGGTCAATTTTCTATTCGATATATTGAACATTCTCTTAATGGGTATCTTAATAAAATACTTGAAACCGATGGAGAAGATTACATTATTGCGAGCGATACAGATTCGGTGTATATATGTTTTGACAAACTTGTTAACAAAGTATTCAAAGGAGAACAAGACAAACGAAAAATCGTTGACTTCTTGGACAAAGTCGCTACAGAAAAAATCGAACCTTTTATTGATAAGTCTTATCAAGAACTCGCTAAATATGTAAATGCATATGAACAAAAAATGCAAATGAAAAGAGAAGTAATCGCTGATAAAGCTATTTGGGTTGCAAAGAAAAGATATATTTTAAATGCACATGATGTTGAGGGAGTTAGATACAAAGAACCTAAACTAAAAATTATGGGTATTGAATCTGTTAAGTCATCAACCCCAGCACCATGTCGTGAAAAAATTACTCAGGCATTAAAAATTATAATGAACGATGATTCTAAAACTCTAAATAATTTTATACAAGATTTTAGAAAAGAATTTATGACACTAAAACCAGAGATGGTAGCGTACCCACGCTCTGTAAATGGATTAAACAAGTGGACTGAATCACATAATCTATTTAAGAAAGGAGCACCAATACATGTGAAAGGTGCAATATTATACAATCATCTTGTTAAGGATAAAAAATTACAAGGAAAGTATCCTTATATACAAGAGGGTGATAAGATTAAATTTTTACACATGAAAACACCAAACACATATCAATCGACATCAATATCATTTATGACTAAATTGCCAGAAGAATTAAATTTAAATAATTTTGTTAATTATGAAATGCAATTTGAAAAGTCTTTCGTAGAACCTTTAAAGTTTATTACTGATATAATTAACTGGCAGATTGATGGTAGTTATGGAACACAAGGAACACTGGAGGATTTTTTCTGATGGCAGGAAAAGGAGATAAAAGAAGACCAACACAAGTTGACCACGAAACATACTCTGATAATTATGATAGAATATTTAAAAAGAAAAAAAAGAAAAAAGAGATTGGTGGTCGCAAAGGCCCTGAACCTACAAGATATGGTGACTGGGAAAAGTCTGGGCGATGTATAGATTTTTAACAAACAGGAGAACATTATTATGAATGACTTTTTAAAAGATGTTATTAAAGAAACAGGAAACGAATACGCTGGTATTGTTTCTGAGGGTGTTGAAGCTGGAGATGTAGATAGTTTTATTGATACAGGTTCTTACATATTCAACGCTTTAGTTTCAGGTTCACTTTATGGTGGACTTCCACAAAATAAAATAACTGCTCTTGCTGGAGAAAGTGCAACAGGTAAAACTTTCTTTCTTATGGGTATGGTCAAAAACTTTTTAGACCAAAATCCAAATGCAGGCGTTGTATATTTTGAATCAGAAAGTGCAATCACTAAACAGATGGTGATTGATAGAGGTATAGACGCTAATAGAATGGTAATTATGCCTGTGACAACAGTACAAGAGTTTAGACATCAAGCACTCAAAGTGTTAGATAGATATATGCAACAAGATGTAGATATAAGAAGACCACTCTTTATATGTTTAGATTCACTTGGTATGTTATCCACTACAAAAGAAGTGGAAGATACTGAGGCAGGAAAAGAAACTAGAGATATGTCAAGAGCACAAATACTCAAAGCTGCATTTAGAGTTTTAACTTTAAAACTTGGAAAAGCAAAAGTGCCAATGGTTGTAACGAATCACACATATGATGTAATCGGTTCAATGTTCCCAACTAAAGAGATGGGTGGTGGTAGTGGATTAAAATATGCCGCTTCAAGTATCATTTATCTTTCAAAGAAAAAATTTAAAGATGGAACAGAAGTAGTTGGTAATATTGTTCATTGTAAAAATCATAAATCAAGATTGACTATGGAAAATAAAATGGTTGATGTTTTATTGACTTATGATAAAGGACTTGACAAACATTATGGATTACTTGACTTGGCAGTAGAACATGGTATATTTAAACAAGTGTCTACTCGTATTGAATTACCAGATGGTAGTAAACAATATGCCAAAACAATTAACAATGACCCAGAAAAATATTTTACAGAAGATGTAATGAAACAATTAGAAGAAGTTGCATTGAAAGAATTTAAATATGGCAACGATAGTTAAGAATTGTTGTACACCACTATTTCTAGATTTTTTAAAACATCAAGTTTGTAAATCTAGAAAGTGGAACTTTAATTATCCTATGGGTAAACCATTTGAGGATAAACATGCAAAGATTGATATCATACAAGGTGACACAGTGCATGATGATTTTTTGAGCGGCGTGTCTATGAGTTTATTAATGTTAATTCATGAGAAAGCAAAACAACAAAATATTGATGTTCCCCTAAACTTATTGTTTTGTGGTGTATCTATGAAAGATAAACATAGAGAAGATAATATACACACAGACCATGAAAAAGATGAACTCAAAGATACGCCAATCATTAAAGTATTAGGAATACTAAATTCAGATTGGAATCATGAAACCGATGGTGGTGGATTCGAACATGGTAATGATACTCACGAATTAGAAGCTGGTGACTTTATTGTGTTCGACCCAAGAATAAAACACAGAGCAGAAGATATTAAATCAGATAAAAAAAGAATAGCTATAGATTGGACTTTACAAAATGGATAGGTTAATAAAAGTTTATGATGATGAACTTGATATACAGACTTGTGATAATCTTGTTGATAAATTTGAACAGTTTGAAAATCAACATGAATTATTTGATGTAAGAGGAATGATTTTTACACAATTAAATATGGCAAAGTCACCACAAATTTGGAATACAGAAATAGAAAAATTTACAGAGATTTTTCAAAATGCATTTACTAAATATTTGACAGATACAAAAGTTACACCACAACAAATGCCAACTAATTATATGTGGGAGCCTATTCGTATAAAAAGATATTTACCAAATGACCATGATGAATTTAGACCACATGTAGATGTAAAAAGAAAAGAAACATCTACAAGGTTTTTAGTTTTCTTTATTTATCTTTCAGATAATGAGGAGGGTAAAACTACATTTCCACAACTAGACAAATATGCTGAGTGTAAGAAAGGTAGTATGTTAATATTTCCACCAATGTGGCCTTGGTTACATGCTGGAACAAAACCAATAAAAGAACCGAAGTATATTATGCAAACTTATTTACATTATGTCTAATATTAAAGATAGTTATGTTTTTGTAGAAAGTAAGTCACAAGACCAAACTTGTATTGGTATCAAGGGTGGAAAGTTTGCTGGTGTAATTTATAAGTATGGAAAAGTTTCAATAGGTGAAGAAACAGAAGATGGTCATATGCCATTTAAATTTGAATTTGACATTGTTGATAATAATTCAGTGCCAAGAGAAGAATTTGGGAATGATTGGATAAATTTAATAGGTGATATATTAGTAGATATTATGGAGGAACAATATGGAGAATCAGACAATAGAGAGAACTACTCTTAGTAATCTCATACACAACGAAGAATATTCTAGAAAGGTTTTACCTTTTATAAAAGCAGAATACTTTGATGTAAGAGAAGAAAGAATAATCTTTGATGAGATACAAAAGTTTGTAGATAAGTATAATAAAATACCTAACCAAACATCGTTAGAGATTGAGGTCAGCACAAGAAAAGATTTAAACGATACTGAACACAAAAAAATTGTTGATATCATTAAAACTCTTAAAAAAGATGATATAGATTTTGACTGGTTAGTAGACACAACAGAAAAGTTTGTAAAAGATAAAGCAATCTATAATGCAATCGTAGAGGGTGTTGGTATTATAGATGGTAAATCTAAAAATAAAACGCCAGATTCTATTCCAAGTATTTTAACAGAGGCACTTGCAGTATCCTTTGATAATTCTGTTGGTCATGATTATCTTGAAGACCATGAGGCAAGATTTGATTTCTATCATCACAAAGAAGAAAGAATACCATTTGATTTAGAATTTTTTAACAAGATTACAAAAGGTGGACTTCCACCTAAAACTTTAAACATCGCACTTGCTGGAACTGGTGTTGGTAAATCTTTGTTCATGTGTCATCAAGCTGCAAACTGTTTATCACAAGGAAAAAATGTTTTGTATATTACTTTGGAAATGGCAGAAGAAAGAATCGCAGAAAGAATAGACGCTAACATGATGAATATTAGTATTCCAGATTTACATGATTTACCTAAGAAGATGTTCAATGATAAAATTGCAAAGTTGCAAAAGAAAGCAAAAGGTAAATTAATTATAAAAGAATATCCAACTGCCTCGGCACACAGTGGTCACTTTAGAGGATTACTGAAAGAACTTGCAATCAAGAAATCTTTTAAACCAGATATTATTTTCATTGATTATCTAAACATTTGTGCTTCAAGTAGATTTAGGGCAGGTAGTTCTATGAACTCTTATACAATTATTAAATCTATCGCAGAAGAATTGAGAGGACTTGCAGTAGAAACAAATGTTCCAATTATGTCGGCAACTCAAACAACAAGAAGTGGATTCTCTAATACAGATGTTGGACTTGAAGATACATCAGAAAGTTTTGGATTACCAGCGACTGCCGATTTGATGTTTGCATTGATATCCACAGAGGAACTAGAAGAACTCAATCAGATTTGTGTCAAACAATTAAAGAACAGATACAATGACCCTACAATGAACAAGAGATTCATCATCGGAATAGATAGAAACAAAATGAAACTATTCGATGTAGAAATCAAAGCACAAGATGAATTGGTCGACCATGGCCAAAGTGAAGTACCAATCGCTGATAAAGGACAGGGATTTGGTAGAGGAGAGAGCCCTAAAACAGAAGCAGAAGATAAATACGACAAATTCTCTAAGTTAAAAGTTTAATAAATAGATACATATAACTATATTTGAATGGAGAAATTGAATGTCGCTAAGACGCTCTATAGAGCAGTTAAGACCTGTTCGTAAACCAAAACAAAACCTAGTAGAAAAAGTACAAGTTATAAGAGAAGCTTCTGACAAAGATGTGGATTTTGTAATGAAATCTATTAGCGGTAATATAGCAGAGGCTGTTTATGAAGCATGGGCATATATAGTGGCAAAAAAATCTGGTGCAAAAACTTTACCTACTATAAAAGATGTTCAATCATCCATGTCAGATAGTGAGTTTGATAGTATTGGTAAAAAATGGATTGAAAATTTTCTTAAAAAAACTGAGGATAACACTTATTTATTAAAAGCTATTGAATTAGTTGGTGGTGATATAAAAAAAATTCCTAATGTTAAATGGGGTAA